>ERZ795060.177-NODE-177-length-90464-cov-16.281078_pt1 | contig 90464 bp, 99 predicted proteins | sample MGYA00375144_ERZ795060 | MGnify/ENA primary metagenome ERZ795060 (study PRJEB30189, sample SAMN05720157) | activated sludge metagenome | isolation source: anaerobic digester from wastewater treatment plant | place: Japan | collected 2015-05-15 ...
ATCTCAAAAAATACCATGAAGAACCAGCCCATTGAGGCATTGTATCTGTTTCTCGTTCAGCATGACCTGCACACTTCGGGCACACAGTATGAACGAATTTATCAATCGCTGCAAGAGGTGACTTACCGGTTCCTGTTGGTTTATATGATTCAACATCAGGAAGAACAACAGGCAAATCCTTTTCGTCCACAGGTACTGTACCACATTTATCACAGTATACTATTGGTATCGGTTCTCCCCAGTATCTCTGACGAGAAAACACCCAGTCCCTTAACTTATAGGTAATCTTGAAAGACCCATAGCCCTTTTCTTCAAGCCACCTGGTAATTGCATGTTTCGCTTCATCTGAATTCATTCCAGTAAATTGTCCGGAGTTAATGAGAACTCCAGAACCCTCATAAGCAGTAGCAAGGGAACCGTCGGCATTTCTTTTAGCCATTTCGCTATGAATCACTTCTATTACTGGCAATCCAAATTTCTTAGCAAATTCAAAATCTCTCTGGTCGTGAGCTGGCACTGACATAATTGCCCCAGAACCATAATGGGCAAGCACATAGTCAGCCACCCATACAGGAACTTTTTTACCGTTTACCGGATTAATAGCATAGCAGCCAGTAAAAACCCCTGTTTTTTCACAAGCCATCTGGGTTCTTTCAAGTTCTGACTTCGTTGTTGCTTCTTCAACGTATTTTTTAACCTCAGACATTTTTTCCGACGAAGTAATCTCAAACGTCAATGGATGTTCTGGTGCAAGCACGACATACGTAGCGCCAAAAAGAGTATCAGGTCTTGTAGTGAAAACTTCAAGCTTGATATTTTTGTTTTTTTTGTCATCGATGACAAATAAAATACTCGCTCCTTCGCTCTTGCCAATCCAGTTTCTTTGCATGGTCTTGACCTTCTCTGGCCAATCAAGGCGGTCAAGGTCAGTAAGCAGTCTCTCTGCGTATGCAGTAATTTTAAGCATCCATTGCATTAACCTTTTTCGGGTTACTGGGCTTCCACATCTTTCACAAGAACCACTGATCACTTCTTCATTTGCCAGACCCGTCTTGCAATTGGGGCACCAGTTGATTGGCATCTCTGCCCTGTATGCAAGACCCCTGTGATACATCTGAAGAAAAATCCACTGTGTCCACCGATAATACTCAGGGTCACTGGTATTGATTTCCTTGGTCCAGTCATACATTGCACCAATTTCCTTTAACTGCCTGCGTATATTATCTATATTATTCTTTGTACTTATCCTGGGATGTATGCCCTTTTTTATTGCATCATTTTCTGCAGGCAGCCCAAATGAATCCCAACCCATTGGGTGGAGAACATGATATCCCTGAAGTCTCTTGTATCGCGCCCATACATCAGAAAGAACATAGCCTCTCCAGTGACCAACGTGCAACCCTGACCCAGAAGGATATGGAAACATATCAAGGCAATAGTATTTCTTTACAGCGGTATTGTTCACGTCAGTATAATTGACCTTTGTCTCTTCCCATATCCTTCGCCATTTCTCCTCTATTGAGGATGGATCGTATTTCCTCATATCACTCCCGGCAAAATAAGCTTAGAAACTGCATAATATTAAAATATACATCAAGATTTAATATTTTTCAATTTATGTTAAAATTGTACTGTCTACTTCAAGATTTATTTTGATAAAATATACCAAGAAAAATTTAAATGGTAATATCAAAAGAGCATAGTCTCTTGTCTGACATGAAAAGGGGCAATCAGTTTTCTTAATCAACCAATATCTTTCAAAATTTTTGACAGACAAAAAATGCGAGGGAGGAAAAATGAAAAAATTAAAAATAGGTATTATAGGAGCAGGAGGTATTTCTCATGCCCATATTGAAGCATTCCGGCAGTTACCCGATGTTGAAGTTGCAGCAATCAGTGACCCAAATGAAATGAAACTTTCATTCGTAGCGGAAAAATATGGAATTCTAAAAAGATTTACTAACTGGGAAGATCTGCTCAAAGAACAAATTGATATTGTTAGTATATGTTCCCCAAATGCATTTCACGCTCAGCAGGCAATTTCAGCATTGAAAGCACAAAAACACGTAATTTGTGAAAAACCAGTAGCAATGAGCGTTGAAGAGGCACAAAATATTCTGGAAACAGCAAAACAAACTGGTAATAAATTCATGGTGGCATTCTGTCATAGATTCGCACCTCACAGCCAGTTTATCAAAAAAATGGTCGATACAGGACACATGGGTGAGGTATACTATGCAAAAGCGTCATGTTTAAGAAGAAGAGGTATTCCAGGACTTGGTACCTGGTTTACCACGAAAAAACTCGCTGGAGGCGGACCTTTAATTGATATAGGTGTTCATATTCTTGACCTCGCGATATATTTTATGGGATGCCCTGAACCAAAACTGATTGTTGGAGTCACATACAATAAATTTAAAAATCAGGCAGTAGATGGAGGATGGCCACCTGTATGGAGTAGAGTAGGCGATAAACCAACCGGCACATTTGATGTTGAAGACCTTGCTGCAGGATTTATCAGATTTAAAAACAATACAACTTTGTTTCTCGAAGCAAGCTGGGCTGGAAATTCAGAAACAGGTCTGAAAATTTCTCTCTTTGGAACAAAATCAGGTGTACAGTACTGGACAGAAGCAAAACCTCCATTGAAAATTTTTAGTGAAATTAATGGAGTTGTAACAGATGCAACAGCTGAATTTCCTTCAGTCAATGTTTATCAGGCTGAAATTGAACACTTTGTTAATTGCGTGAGAAATAACACCCAGCCAATCACTACGCCTGAAGAAATTATTACTGTGATAAAAATCATTCAGAATATTTATAAATCCGCAGAGACAGGTAAACCAGTAGAGTTTTGATGGGAAAGGGACTTGTGATTGTTTTTTCTGGAGATGGGAAGGGGAAAACGTCTGCTGCTATAGGATGTGCAATAAGAATGTTGGGATGGGGGAAAAAGGTTGTGTATTGTACCTTTTTTAAGAAAAACTCAGGAGAATTTAAAATACTGAAATCTATCGAAGGATGTAAATTTCTTATGTTCTGCCGGGAATATCCTGTTTACCCATCGCTATCGAGAAAAAAACAATTTCACACCCTTTTTACGAACGAATGGAATAAGTTTCTAAAAATGTTTCAAAATGTAAAGGAATGTGATCTGGTTGTGCTGGATGAAATTCTTATCGCACTAAGAGACAGAATATTAGCAGATCGAGATATTATTTCTTTCATTGAATCAGCAACAGAACGCATGCCAGAACTTAATATCATCCTTACAGGACGAGGTACCACTAAATTAATCAATAAAAGGGCAAGCGTTGTTACAAAAATGCGGTGTGTAAAACACCCATATCCATGTATTCCTGCACAAAAAGGGATTGACTACTGATATGAAACAGATTGGAAACCGACAGAATGTTTTCTTTTTGAAGTTTAAAGGGAGGAAAAAATATGGTGAACAACAACGAACTCCTAAGGGTTATAAAAAGCAGGAGAAGCGTCAGGAATTTCATACAAAAAGAGATTCCTGAAAATATTGTCAAGGATATCGTTGACTGTGGCAGGCTTGCACCCACTGCGAGAAACTTACAACCCTGGACATTTGTCGTCATAAGAAAAAAAGAAACACTTGCTGAACTGGCAGACATTACCGACTATGGCAAGTTTCTTGCGGATGCTTCCTGTTGCATTCTTGTCTTCTGCCAGGATACAAAATATTATCTTGAGGATGGTTGTGCGGCAACAGAAAATATCCTTATTGCGGCGCAAGCCCATGGGATTGGTGGCTGCTGGATAGCAGGTGATAAAAAGCCGTATGCATCAAGAATTGCTAAAATGGTAAAAGCACCTGATGGAGTGAAACTTGTATCAATTATTGCTATGGGATATCCTGCTGAAATACCAAACCCTCCAAAAAAATCCCTGGAAGACGTTATTAAGTGGGAACACTGGTAAGTTGACGAACATAGTGTTTTTAATTACAATACAGGAAAGACAATATCTGATATTCGCATTTCAATACTGGAGGAGGCATGTTAAAAACAAATGCATGGAAATCCTGGAAAGAGGAGGAAATAGACAAAGTGCTTCAGTTCGCAGAAGACTACAGGTTGTTTATATCAATAAATAAGACCGAACGAAAATTTGTGGACGCAGTGGTGGAGTTAGCAAGAAAAACAGGTTTCAGCGACATTTCAACAAAAAAAGGAACACTGGTACCAGGGGATAAAATTTATAAAATCAACAAGGGCAAGCAAATCATATTAGGTACCATTGGGAAACAACCTATGGACCAGGGCGCAAGGTTTATTGTGGCACACATAGACGCGCCAAGATTGGACCTTAAGCCAAGCCCTGTATATGAAGATGAGGGTATGGGATATTTCAAAACATGTTATTATGGTGGAATAAAAAAGTATCAGTGGCTAACAATACCGTTGGCGCTTTATGGGATAGCGGTTTTAAAAACGGGAGAAATCAAAAAAATTGAAATAGGAGACAATGAGAATGACCCGGTTTTCACCATCACAGACCTTTTACCACACCTTGCAAAAGACCAGGTGAAAAAAACGATAGAAGAGGGATTCCCTGGAGAAAATCTCAATATTCTTGCTGCTACAATTCCAGAGAGAGAAGAAGAAAAGGAACCTGTAAAAAGAAATATTTTTTCTATCTTGAACAAGAAATACGGAATTACTGAAGAAGACATTATAAGCAGTGAGTTTGAAATAGTGCCGGCTGGGCCAGCAAAGGACCTTGGTATTGATAGAAGCATGATTCTGGGATATGGACAGGACGACAGAGTTTGTGCATACACAAGTTTCAGAGCCCTTATAGAAAATAACAACCCGGAAAAAAGCATTTTCTGTATACTTGTTGACCAGGAAGAAATAGGTAGTTACGGAACTACATCAGCTCAATCCACATTCTTTCAGTTTTTTCTTGAAGAAATTACAGAGAAAACAGGATGCAAGCAACCCCTGAGATATATTTATGAAAACTCGAAAGCAATATCTGCAGATGTATCTTCCTTGCTTGATCCTGGATATAAAGAAGCGTATGACCCAAAAAACTCAGCTAGAATCGGACATGGAGTTTGTGTAGAAAGAACTACTGGTGGCAGAGGCAAATCAGGAAGTACTGAACCTGCTGCCGAATATATCGCGTGGATAAGAAAAATTTTTGATGAAAATCAGGTACACTGGCAACCATCAGAAATTGGAAAAGTAGAGCAGGGTGGAGGTGGAACAGTTGCAACGTTTTTTGCCCGACTTAACATCCCAACGATTGATTGTGGAACTGGAGTAATATCCATGCACGCACCATTTGAGGTCACAAGTAAAGCCGACATATATTCGACATATATGGCTTACAAAACTTTTTACACCGCAGGCGAAAAATGATTAAGATACAGGTCAGAACAGCAAAACGTAAGGAAATGATTGATATTACACAAATAATTTCCGACGTGGTAAAGAAAAATTCAGTTAACAGCGGTATATGTATGGTTTTCGTCCCGCATACAACCTGCGGTCTCACAATTAATGAAAACGCAGATCCATCAGTACAAGCAGACATTCTATCAAGCACGAAACGATTGGTTCCAGAAAATGCCACATACAGTCATCTGGAAGGGAATTCTGACGCCCATATACAATCCACACTAGTCGGGCATTCAATCTTACTTATCATTGAAAAAGGAACTATACAGCTCGGGACATGGCAGGGTGTGTTTTTATGCGAATTTGACGGTCCGCGAACAAGAGAAGTATGGATACAGATTCTGAAATGATTAACTTAATAAGTTATGAAGTTAATAAACTATGACCTTAGTAATATGGAAAAAAATTGTTTTTTTATATCCGACAAAATTATTGAAATATCATATACCAGACAGAAACCTTTCAACACAGGGAAAACTGTAAAAGGCCAGGCGTTTGCCATTACCCACAACTCAAAAAGCAAGAAATCACCGGATGCAATAATAATCTTGCCAGGGTTTAAAAAAGAAAAAATGTTCAAAATGGCATTAAAGAGAATTTTTTATCATCAAACGAAGCAACCTTACAAAGCCACATTTTTTATACCTGGTAACGAAGAAAAAAAATCTACTTCAACAAATGCTGGTTGTGTCATTATTGAGGAAGTGATTTGTGAATTTTTGAAAAACACACCAACAAAGGAATTCAAGCTAGTATTTACTGACAAACACGATATGGACATATGTCTTAAAATTGCAGGACCATTGCTAACCAATCTTGCTTCAAAAACATTCAAAAATCCATATCCTGCTGCAGATGTCATCATCAGCAAAGAGAAAGGGGTGGTGTTGGTATACAGAAAAAACCCACCACAAGGATGGGCAATACCTGGTGGATTTATCAATTGCGGAGAAAGTGCCGAGGAGGCCGCAATCCGCGAAGCAAAAGAAGAAACAGGCCTTGACATAGATCATCTCACACTATTTGGCGTGTTTTCAGACCCTGACAGGGACCCAAGATTTCATACAATATCGATTGTCTATACAGGTCAGGGAAAAGGCACACTCAAATCAGGCGATGACGCATCAAAGGTTGCAATTTTCTCAAAGAGCAATCTGCCACAAAATATTGCATTTGATCACAGGAAAATTTTAAAACAATATTTCCAAAAAGGGAGAGTATGAAATTATGAACTTAAAAACTTCATATAAAGGAAGGGTTTTAAGCGGAATGAGACCAACCGGACCGCTTCACATCGGACATCTTTTTGGTGCGTTATCTAACTGGAAAAAGCTTCAGGATGAAGGATATCAATGTTTTTACATGATTGCGGACTGGCACGCCTTAAGCACAGAATATCAAAATCCATCAGAAATAAAAAATTATATTCTTGAAATCGCTCTTGATTTTCTATCATGCGGACTTGACCATGAAAAATCTGTAATATTTATACAGTCAAAGGTAAAGGAACATGCCGAATTAAACCTTGTTTTATCAATGATTGTGCCTGTCAGCTGGCTTGAAAGAAATCCAGTTTATAAAGAACAGGTTCAGGAACTGAAGGAAAAAGACCTGACCACACATGGTTTCCTTGGTTATCCGGTTCTTCAGGCAGCTGATATTCTTGTTTACCGTGCTGAATACGTGCCCATTGGGGTGGATCAATTGCCACATCTGGAACTAACGAGAGAAATCGTACGCAGATTCAACTATTTCTATGGAAATTATTTCCCAGAACCCAAGGAAATACTGGGCCAGACCCCAAAAATTCCTGGAATAGATGGCAGGAAAATGAGTAAATCGTATGGAAATGCGATTTTTTTAAAAGACTCGGATGATGAAATTTTATCAAAGGTTTCAAAAATGTTTACTGACCAAAAAAGATTGTATAGAAAAGACCCGGGGCACCCGGATGAGTGCGCAGTATTTGCATATAGAAAACTGGTGTCAGAAAATTATATGGAAATTAAGCAAAAGTGCCTTAATGCAGAAATAGGATGCGTGGAATGTAAGAAGCAAATGGGACAGGATTTAATTGAATACTTGAGACCTTTGAAAGAAAAAAGAAAGACACTTTCTGAAAGTCCTGAAAAGGTATGGGGATTTTTGCTAAATGGCTCAGAAAAAGCCAGTTCAGTGGCAAAACAAACAATGAAAGATGTAAAAAAACTTATCGGTCTGGAGTTTTGATGGAAAGCAAAATCTCAACTCTTGCAAAAAAAAGTCTTGCATTTATTGAACCATATATACCAGGAAAACCTGCTGAAGTCCTTTTCAGAGAGAGGAAATTAGCAAAAATTGTGAAACTGGCTTCAAATGAAAACCCCCTTGGACCTTCTCCTGCAGCTGTTAAAGCACTGAAAAAAAGAATTTATGACATCAATCGGTATCCAGAAGGTTCTGCGTATCTTTTGAAAGAAAAACTTGCAGGAATGTTGAAGGTAAAAAGTAGCAATATCATTGTCGGAAGTGGTTCCAGTGAAATCATCAGTATGACAATCCAGTCATTTTGCGAACCAGAAGATGAAATTATTTTCCCGCATCCTTCCTTTATCATTTATAAAATTCTCGCATACGCATTTGGAGTAAGGCCAGTACCAATCAACCTTAATAATAGTGACTTCTCATATAATCTTGATGCCTTTTTTAACAAAATTACGCCCAGGACAAAACTTATTATCCTTTGTAATCCCAATAATCCCACAGGTTCTCACATAAGAAAAACACAGCTTGAACGTTTTTTAAGAAATATTCCGGATAGAATTCTTGTGCTATCAGATGAGGCATATATTGAATATGCTGAAGACCCGGATTTTGGAAGTGCCCTGAAATGGATTAATAGAAAAAATGTCATAGTTGCCAGGACCTTTTCAAAAATATACGGACTTGCCGGATTGAGAATCGGATACGGAATCTCTTCAGAAGACATCGTCGGAATTATGGAAAAAATCAGGCCCCCATTTAATACCAGTAGTTGCGCCCAACATGCAGCGCTTGCCGCATTAGACGATACCGAATTTGTAAGAAAATCTATCGAAAACAACAGAAAACAGAAACAATATCTGCTCAAACATTTAACAGAGATTGGATTTAGGGTATTTCCAAGTGAAGCAAATTTCTTATTTTGCAAATCCACTTATAATGCGGAACTTCTATGCAAAGAACTTGAAAAAAGGGGAATTATTATTCGTCCAATGTCAGGATTTGGAATAAAAGACAATTTCCTACGAATAACAATTGGAAAACCTTCAGAAAATCGATTGTTGGTCAAGAATTTAAAAGAAATACTGGGAGGTGGATAATGAAAAAACTTGGTGTAAACATCGACCATATTGCCACGCTAAGACAGGCAAGAAAAGGGCATTTCCCTGACCCTGTATTTGCTGCTGGAATATGTGAAATAGCAGGGTGTGATTCAATTGTCTGCCATTTAAGAGAAGATAGGAGACACATCCAGGATAGGGATGTTTTTGCACTAAAGAATACAGTAAGAAGACTGAATCTTGAAATGGCAATAAGCGAAGAAATCGTAAAAATTGCCATGCAAGTCCAGCCGGCCCAAGTAACGCTCGTACCTGAAAAAAGGGAAGAATTAACAACTGAAGGTGGCCTTGATGTGTCATCGCACTTGAAAAGGGTCAAGGAAGTAATAGAACTTTTTCACGAAAAAGGAATCATTGTCAGCTTGTTTATAGAACCTGATTTTCAGCAGATCGAAGCCTCGAAAGAAGCAGGCACAGACGCTATAGAACTACATACTGGTAGATATGCAGAGTATTTTGAAAAAGACCAAGACTGGGCATGGAACGAAGAACTTCAAAAAATTCGCAAAGCAGCTGAATTTGCAACTTCAACGGGTATAAAAACACACGCAGGCCACGGCCTCGACTACAGAAACATTTACCCGATATTAAACATCAAGCATATAGAGGAGTTCAATATTGGTTACAGCATCATATGCAGGGCTGTATTCACAGGTCTTCACCAGGCAGTACGAGACATGGTAGAAATAATAAAAACAGGACAGAAACCCGATTTTCATTGAACCGAAAAACGATCTATCCCTAACCGGTAAAAGCAAAGCCAGCAAATCCCTCTAACAGGGAATTTATCAAATATAAGCACACAAGATATTGACAAAACGAGACATATGAAATCTAATGTCGCATAAGATATATTATGTTAACTTTTTATACTGCTTAGGTTGCATGACTTTCAAAAGATGTCCACGAATTACGAAAAACTGAAAACGGAACTTGACTTAATACTTAATGTAAATTAAATAATCATAACTTTTTGTCTTCCAGTATCTTATGTTTTAAGAAAAATCCCAAAAAAATCAGGGTAATCTCATAAAGAAAAATAAGAACACCAGCAATAATAGTCTGGGTTATCGCGTCTGTGGTTGGGGTAATGATTGCAGAAATTATAAAAGCACCCACATAGACAAATTTCCTCAATTTCTTCATTTGATCAATACTGATGATTCCAGAAATTCCAAAAAAAGCCAGAACAACAGGCATCTGAAAAACAATACCAAGTGCAAGGACTATCCAAATAAAAAATGAAAGATAATATCCTATGGTCACCAGGGGAACCATCAAATTTTCTCCAAAAGCCAGGAGTATTTTTAGCCCCACAGGCACAATAAAATAATATCCTAATAGAATACCCACATAAAATAGTAATAATCCAGCACTCAAGGAAAATAAGAACAATTTTGCTTGTTCATTGCTAAGTGCTGGTTTTACAAATACATAGATTTGAAAAAACACAAAAGGACAGCTTAAAAGGAACCCAAAAAAAAGCGTAAGTTTTATAACCGAGAAAAATGGCTCAACTGGAGAGACAAACACCGGGTTTTTTTGAAATATGCTCAGGGGCCTTATAACAAACTTAAGTATTTGATTATTAAATACATAAACAATGATACAGCACAGAAAAAACCACAAAAGAATAAAAAGAATCCTACGCCTGAGCTCTTCAAGATGGTCAAAAAATGTCGCATCATGAGAATTCATTTTCAATGCTCGCTCTTATCTTCTTTTTCCTCTTTTTCCTCAACTGCCTTTTCAACTTCCTTTAATCCTTTTCTGAACTCACCTATGGCTTTCCCAAATGCTCTTCCAATTTCAGGCAATCTTTTCGCACCAAACAAAAGTAAAATAATCAACCCTATCAGAACCAGTTCCTGAACTCCAAGGTTCATAAAATCCTCCTTGTGAAGGTTTAATAATATTTGCCGTCTACTATATGAAACCTTCTTTCACCTGCTGTTGACACCCTAATTGCAGCATCCTTTTTTGGCACAGGACAATTTTGTTCGCAGAGCCCGCATCCAACACAAATTCCAGGGTTAACAATCGGCCTGCCCTTTTCATCAAGGTATATAGCCTGAACCGGACAGAACTCGAGACATACAAGACATTCCTTTTTATGAGTCCACACAAGGCACTCCTGCTTATATATCATGGCTGTACCAATTTTTATTCTATCCTGGTCCACAGTTCTTATTGCACCTGTAGGACATACCTTTGAGCAATTCTGACATAAAATACATCCCTTTTGTCTTGGAATGATCTCTGGTGTTGCCCAATGATTTAGGGATTTTTTAATTTCCACCTGTTTCAGGCATCTCGATGGACACGTCCTTATACATTGTCCACATCTGATGCAAAACAAAGAAAATTTGTCCTCTTCAAGAGAACCAGGCGGACGTATGATTAATGATGAATTATTTCTCCCTGGTTTCATGAACCCCGGCAAAATAGCAAAAAAAATCGCGGAGCCGAGAGAAACAAGAAACTCCTTCCTATTCATGCCTTTTCTTTGTTAACTTCCCTGTAAGTTTCTTTAATCTTATTTTTGTACCAGTAAGCGTGTAAAGCCTGCCAAGAGGGCAAAAACAATTACACCATAGTCGAGGAACCATAATAGCAGTGACAATGATAATTCCAAAAAACCCAACCCACAATTTCAATCTTGTTGCGGCCTGACCCATAATGACAAAGGGATCAAAGACAAAACCTATAAAAGGTAATGAGAGAAAACCAGAAAATATAGCAGATAAAATCACAATCATTAAAATTATTAGGCCTCCATTCCTCAACCACTTTGGTATCAACAAGGTAATCTTCCATTGCTTTCTCAATGTAACCAGATTAAGATAATCAATGATGCCACCTAATGGGCAAACCCACCAGCAAAAAAAGTTTCCAATTATCCCTATAAATAACAGAAATAGTATCCCGGGAAGCATGAGTAAACCAATAGTCCCTGTCATTATTATCACTGAAATTGTCAACAATCCATCTAACTGATAATAGATACTCAGTGGCAATTTTTCAGAGACAGGAAATGCCCCTGTTTTTTTCAAAAAGAAAAAAAACAAGAAAATACTCAAAAACTGAACAAGTCTTCGTACAATGTTTTTTTTCATAAAGTGACCTTGAAATTTTATACATAATTGACCTTTACCTTTGAAAGGTCTGATTCGCCAAGTCCCATTTTTCCCGCAATCTGAATGTGTCTGACCTCTAATGGATTGACCCCGAGAAGTGTCGCACCAAAGGCATCAAGAGCAACAAAATCAAATCCTCCAAAGACCATTTTTGTTTCCTTCACTTCGCCAGGGCCCTGAGGTCCCCTTGTAAGAAGAATTCTTGTAGCATCAACAATTGTAATGGTAGGTTTTAAAAAAGATGAGATATCAGCAATACATTGATTAAGGTCTGTTCTATGAAAATATCCCCTATCTCTTACAGCACCCATCCAGTTTTTCATAGAAATTGTTACTTTCGCCTCAGAGCCATGAACCTTTACAACCGGTACGTTAATAAGAACATCTGCGTCAAGGATATCCTCAAGGACATCTGCTTCTTTCAATACCACACCAGAAGGAATTGATACCTTCCTGAATTTTTCAGGACCATTCATAATGCCCCCGGCAGTTTCTACTGCTTGTCTAATTCCACTTTTCGTATAAGTTACCTGCCATGGATTACAGGTAACATCAGTAACGATTACAGTTGATGCGCCTGCCTTTTTACTAAGATTAACAATTGTTCCAACAACATCTGGATGTGTGTTTGCTGCCTGCTCCGGACTTCTATTCCATGCTATATTCGGCTTTACTACAACCCTTGCGCCCTTTCTTACAAACCTCTCTATCCCACCAAGGGATTTTATAACTCTTGCAGTCAACTCTGAAGGACTTGCGTCCCTTGCAACAAAAATTTCTGACTTTTGCTCACTAGATTTTACTGGTCTGCCAGAAACTTTTGAGTACTTGGCCAGTATCAGTCCAGCAGCAGCGACAAGACTGGTTTTCAAAAATTCTTTTCTATCCATCATTGCTCCTTTTTTATGATTATCAAATACTTACGTATTGAATATTCAACCTTTTTCTTATCATGATAAACCGGCCGAAAAACATTATAACCGGCTTTTATGTACCTTGCAAGTTTTATTTTACAGAATCATACTTACAAGGACTTTTGAAATTAGACGATGATAACAGGTGATATATTTATCTATAAAGCTCGTAACATATCACAAAATTTAAACCCTCATTTTTATGAAAGCAGGGACAACCTTTTGTTCAGGGCCTTTTCAGTTTTTATTTTTTAATGCGTGCCTTTTTATTAAAAATAATAGTCAAGATACCTTGGTTGTTGATGACTGAAAACAGACCTTATAGACATCGAAACTAAATGACATTTATAAATCACTTTTACAACAGGGCTAGACGCCCTGCCCTTTGGATAATTGGTTAGTGTTGGACTGTCTGTACATTTACGGAACATGGGCTCACAAAATCTCACCTGTACAATTTTAAGTCTTGCGATAAACAAAATATTCCAAATTCCCATTCGTTGTACCTTCCAGGGTACAAAAAGATTTGAAAATCAAAATAAGGATTCTGGAGGTTAAAAAGCAGGAGCCCATAATACAGGAAAAACAGAAGGCATAAACATCAATTCAAGAAAGGGTTCTTTCTACGCCATCTGTTATTAACTTCATAATTTCATAACTCCATTATTTATTACGTGTCTTCTTTTTCCTGTGCTGTATACTTTTTATCTTCTCTTCCACCACAGCTTGAGCGGCGGCATGTCTTGCAATACACACTCTGAATGGAGAACAGGATACATAGTCCATGCCAGCTCTGTGGCAGAATTTTACAGAATCAGGGTCTCCTCCATGTTCACCACAAATACCAACCTTTAGATTCTCACGTGTTGCCCTTCCCCTCTGTATGCCGATAGAAATCAATTCACCAATTCCCTCCTGGTCAATGGTCTGAAACGGGTCCGCAGGAAGAATTTTACCTGCAATATAGTCAGGAAGAAAACTTCCGATGTCATCTCTTGAAAAACCAAATCCCATTTGAGTAAGGTCATTTGTACCAAAAGAGAAAAATTCAGCAACTTCAGCCATTCTATCAGCAGTGAGGGCAGCCCTTGGAATCTCAATCATTGTACCAAACATATGCGGTATTTTCTTCATCCCAAATTTTGCACAAACCTCCTGATAAATACGGTCAAAAATTCTCTTTTGATGTGTAAGTTCTTCGACCGTACATGTTACTGGAATCATGATTTCTGGCATTGCCTTTTTTCCATCTTTTATCAGCTCCGCCGCTGCCTCAAGGATAGATCTAAACTGCATTTCAGAGATTTCAGGATAAGTAATACCGAGTCTGACCCCTCTATGGCCGAGCATTGGGTTGTTTTCTCGTAAAGATTCTGCCCTCCTCTTTAATTCACTGGCATCCACGTTCAGATCTTTTCCAAGAGCAAGTAGTTTTTCCTCGTCGTGGGGAACAAATTCATGAAGTGGCGGGTCAAGCAGGCGAATCGTGACCGGATATCCATTCATCACCTCAAGCGTGGCTTTTATATCATTCTTCATGTACGGGAATAATTCTTCCAGGGCAGCTCTTCGCTCTTCTTCTGTTTTGCTCATAATCATCTTTCTAAGCAAAAACAAAGGCTTATCGCTGCCTTCGCCATAAAACATGTGTTCTGTACGAAACAGCCCAATCCCTTCTGCGCCAAACTTGAGGGCTTTTTTTGCATCCTCAGGAGTGTCTGCATTAGCACGTACCTTCAATTTTCTTACCTTATCAACAATTTTCATAAAATATTGATAGGACTCGTTGTGGTCAAGATCTACATCAACAAGTGGCAAACTTCCCTGATACACAAGCCCTTTTGTGCCATTTAACGAAATCCAGCCTCCTTCATTGACCACTACACCACTCTTTGTTCGAAAAGATTTATTATCAGATGCAATCTCAATATCTGAACATCCCACGATGCAACACTTCCCCCATCCTCTCGCTACAAGTGCTGCATGTGATGTCATACCTCCTTTGCTGGTAAGAATCGCCTCTGCCTTGTGCATACCATCCACATCTTCAGGTGAGGTCTCTTCCCTGACCAGAATCACCTTTTCACCACGTTGAGCCCATTCAACAGCATCTTTTGAAGTAAACACAACCCTTCCTCTGGCACCACCAGGACCTGCAGGTAACCCTTTGGCTATGGGCTTTGTTGCAGCTTCTGCTTTGGGGTCAATCATAGGAAGTAACAATTCCACAAGTTGTGACGGAGCGACACGCATCACAGCGGTCTCAGCATCAATAAGTTTTTCTCTATACATATCAGCTGCCATTCTGACTGCTGCAACGCCATTTCTTTTGCCCACCCTGCATTGCAAAATAAAAAGCCTGCCTTTTTCAATGGTAAACTCGATATCCTGCATGTCTTCATAGTGTTTTTCCAGCTTTTTTTGAATTTTATCCAGCTGTTTATAAACCTCAGGCATTAATGATTCAAGAGTTGGTAGATGTTTACTCTGCTCATTCTTTGAGTATTCGTTAATTGGAGCCGGAGTTCTGATTCCTGCTACCACATCTTCTCCCTGGGCATTAACAAGATACTCCCCATAAAATTGATGCTCTCCTGTGCCAGGATTACGGGTAAAAGCCACACCTGTGGCAGAATCATCCCCCATATTGCCAAACACCATTGCCTGAACATTGACAGCTGTTCCCCAGTCATCAGGAATTTTTTCTATGCGTCTATATTCAACCGCTCGTTTACCATTCCATGATGCAAAAACTGCGCCAATAGCACCCCATAGCTGTTCAACTGGATCATCAGGAAATTCTTTACCAAATCTCTGTTTAACAATCTGCTTGAATTCCTTGATAAGATCTTTAAGGTCTTCCACCGTCAAATCTGTATCACTGTGATAATTCTTTCTTTTTTTTAGCTCCTCAAGCCGCTCATCCATCAATTTTCTCACACCCTTTCCGTCTTCTGGCTCAATACCCTGTGCCTTTTCCATCACCACATCGGCATACATCATAATGAGCCGCCTGTAAGCGTCGTAGGCAAATCTCTCGTTGCCCCCACTCTGCTTTATCAAACCAGGCAAAGTTTTTTCAGTTAAGCCAACATTCAAAACGGTTTCCATCATCCCTGGCATTGACCGCCTCGCACCAGACCTGACAGAAACAAGTAACGGATTTTCGGTATCCCCGAATTTTCGGCCCATAAGTTTTTCCACCTTTTTCAATGCCGCATCAACTTCCTTTTTCAAAGTTTTCGGGTATGTTCGGTTGTGCTTGTAAAAATAAGTACAAACTTCTGTGGTAATAGTAAAACCAGGTGGAACGGGCAAACGCAAATCTGGATGCCCGGCCATTTCCGCAAGATTGGCCCCCTTGCCACCCAGTAGTTCCTTCATACTTTCGTTACCATCTGCTTTACCGCCTCCAAAGAAGTAAACATATTTAGCCATTTTCTTTTCCTCCTTTTCGCAGAAAAATGATTTTGGAAGGTAATTTAATAGTACACTTTTTATTTTAAATCGTCAAGTCCAGATTATCGAAAATTTTTTTGGCTTTTGAAATATCCTTTTCTATCTGTTCAACAAGTGTTAGTATTGTATCAAATTTTTTTACATCTCTTATTTTCTGTACAGGAATCACAGTAAAAATTTCATTACCTGATGTATCAATCTTCATATCCAGTATATGAATTTCAAACGAAACAGGTGTTTGAAACGTTTGAGAAGAACCATAAAAGACCACAGATTTGAAAATCCTAGTACTTTGTTTGACAAAGGCCACATATACTCCTTCTGATAATGGTGAATTTTTGTTCAACAAATCAAGGTTTATCGTCGGAAAGCCAATACTTCTACCGTATTTTCTACCTGAAATATGCCTGCCCTTCAATGCAAACCATCTGCCAAGCATTGCTCTTGCTTCAAAAAATTTTGAATTGCGTATCATTTCCTTAATTACACTGCTGCTGACAATATGATTATTCACAACAACCGGTTTCACAATAGAGACAACAATCTCTTTCTGCTTCGCCCACGTCTTGAGAAATTTCGTATCTCCTTTGCGATGAAAACCAAACCTGAAATCTTTACCCACAACTATTCCCTTTATATCACAAATAGATTGTAGAGTATTCAAAAATACATCCGCGGGAAATTTTTGTATTTCCATAAAATCCGCCCACAAACATAGAGCAATTCCATGCTTTCTGAATGCGTCGATCCGTTCCTGCCATAGAGCCAGAAAGCTGCTGGCTGGATAATTTCTGATGGTAAAGATCGTCGGTGTACACTTTAAATTGTCGGCTATCCTTAATATTTCGCCCACTATTTTTTGATGTCCGATATGAAAACCATCAAACTTACCTATTCCTATTACCACACAAGGAATTTTTTTTGTACGGAAACGGAATATATTTGAAATCTTCATTTTTGAACTTCATAAGTTACTAACTTCAAAACATAGAAGTAAAAATTTGGACAAAATCATCTTTACTAAACGATTGCTTCATGTTTTTGAATGATCTCTCACAGCCTACGATCGCCATTTCGGCGAGAATATCAATTTCACTCTGCTGAAGACCCAGATCACGCAATCTGGATGGGAGCCCCATTTTCTTGTTCATATCAATAATCGCCTGAGGAGTAATAAATTCCTCCAGTTTTTTTATTTCTTCCTCATATCCATGTTGCTTCAAAAACAAAAGGGCATACGGTAAACACAGCGCATTGGCAGTTCCGTGATGGACCCTGTGTCTGATTGTTAAGCCATATGCCATGCCATGGATAAAAATCGTACCGGTATGATTGATTACAAATCCAGCATACAGAGAACCAAGGAAAACTGGCTCGATATGTCTCATGTGAAAATTCTTCGCTGCATCCTCTATGTTTTCTATAATCAGTTTGATTGCTGCACGCGAAAACAGTTGCGTTAAATTATTCGCCTTTATTGATAAAAATCCCTCAACCGCATGACACAATGCATCCATGCCAGTCCCTGCAATAAGTGACCCGGGCAAACTTTTTATTGTTATTGGGTCGAGTATCGCTATTTTTGGAATTATTCTCTCTGAAGAAATAGTTTTCTTGGTATTCGTTTGTTCATCGATAATCACTGCATACCTGGTAACTTCACTTCCGCTTCCGCAGGTAGTTGGAATGGCAACCACAGGCAAAGGTTCATTTACAAATTTCTCCTCTCCAAAATAATTCTGACATGGCCCGGGATTTTTCATCAAAACTGATGCTGCCTTTGCAACATCCATGGCGCTGCCGCCTCCAACAGCAACAAGCATATCCACATCATATTTCAAACTTTCTTCTGCCACACGGACACAATCCTTCACCGCCGGCTCAGGTGATACAGTGTCACATACGTGGCATGTAACACCGCTTTGTTTCAATACCCTGCATACTGTATCGAGTAAACCGGTCTTTCGTGCCGAAAATTTACCTGTTACAATCAAAGCATTCTTACCCAAAGCACTCGCTTCAGGCAAAAATTCAGAAAGACAACCTTCCCCAAAAAATATTCGTGTTGGTAGAAAAAATTTTATCCTGTTCAACATACCTTTTCTCCTTCTGTAATTTTTTCGAGACTTATCACAGGTACAGAAGCAAGACAATCAGGATATGGTCCTTTGCTGGATTTATTCCTTTTGAGTTTAGACATATCTCCATTCAGAGGATTGTAAAACTCCCAGAATCTACCAGTATTTCTAAAAGTACTGAAAATGTTTTCCAAACATATCCTGGCAATTTTTTTCGCAATCTCATCAAAATTATATTTCTGAAGCCCGGCACAAACCCAGAATACTTCTGATGGCCACAATGCACCCCTCCAGAAATCAAGTTCAAAATCTGGCTCAGACAAAGATACAACAGGCAGTCCTTTAGGTGCAAAAAATTCCTTCGGGTCCAGTAGTAAATCTACCATTCGTTCAGCATCCTCTTGTGATGCCAGCCCACTTATTAATGACCAGAATGAAGCAGTGGTTTTCTTGGCATTCCTGCCTGTTAGATCGTAATCACAAAATATACCGATCAATTCATCCCAGAAATATTTCCAGGAAGTTGCTTTCAAATTCTCATACATTGAAAAAATTTTGTCTCTTTCTTTAACTCTACCAAGTTTTTCAGAAAGGAATATGAGATTTTCAAGATACAGTAAGACCTGACAGCTTAAATCAATACATGGAAATGGTCCAAGGTCAGTAAAGTCCCATCGGGGAGAATGTTCGTAGCCAGATTCCGCTGATTCTTTTTCATCAGGATAACTATCAAGATACCAGAATAATCCAATTCTATCCTTTCTATTTTCCTCCCACCATTTAAGGTTATTCATCCCGATGTCAAAACAAAACATGGCAAATTTTTCATCCCATTGTTTTTCAAGAATTTTTTTTGCAGTGAAACTCCAGACAGGAGCATGACTGTATTTGTATATTCGACCTTTTTTTGTCGTCGAATATAAATTATCAGATTTTGCAACCACCTTTGATGCAAGCATTCCATCGTCTTCTCGATAACAGGATTTCAGATATAAAACCATAAGATGCCTTGCCCTATCCAGGTCAAAATCTTTCATTTCATGCGCAATCAATGAAGTTTCCCATCCGCCAAGTCCTTTTACTGGATATCCTTTACCAAAAGAGATCCATTCCCCGGGAAATGGATATTCAGCCGGATATGTAGATTCATCAACAAGCGTTTTCCAGGCAGCAATCAAATCCATTGAGAAACTCCTTTGCTAAACGGTTCGGCCCATGATTTTTGCAAAGGGTTGAATTTCCTTCATCAACCTTTCAAACATCTCAAAGGTGAGGGATTGGAAACCATCAGACAATGCTTCTTCTGGTTTTGGATGAACTTCGATAACAAGTCCGTCAGCTCCAGCAGCAATGGCTGCCCGCGACATAGGTATAACAAGGTCCCGTTTACCGGTTCCATGACTCGGGTCAACAAAAACAGGCAGATGTGTTTCTTTCTTCAAAACAGGTATGGCATTTAAATCAAGACAATTTCTCGTAAACTGTGAATCGAAGGTGCGAATACCCCGTTCACAGAGAATCACCTTTGAATTTCCCTCCTTCAAAATATATTCAGTACAACTCAACAACTCACTGATCGTTGCCTGAAAACTTCTCTTAAGCAACACAGGAATTTGCGTCCTTCCAACTCTCTCAAGAAGTCGATAATTATACATGTTTCTTGCTCCAATCTGTAACATGTCTGCAACTTCAGCAACGATATCAACCTCTTCAGGTGTCATTACTTCTGTCACCACAGGCAAACCTGTTTGTTTTTTTACTTCTTTTAGGATCTCAAGTCCTTCTTTTCCCAGACCTGTAAAACTGTATGGTGATGTTCTTGGTTTATATGCACCACCGCGTAAAATTTTTCCTCCACAGGATTGAATAAATTTTGCGGTTTTTATCATTTGTTCCATGCTTTCCACTGAACATGGGCCCGCCACAACAACAAGATGATTCCTGTCAACCAGAACATTTTCAATAGAAAAGGAAGAATCTTCTGAATGAAATTCGCGACTGACAAGCTTATAATCCTTCAAAATATTGATAACCTCAATCACCCCAGGAAAAGATAAAAAAATCTCCTCAGAAAGTCCTCTCGTATCACCAATAATCCCTATGATGATTTTTTCTTTTCCTTTACTGAGATTAATACCAAAACCAAGAGATTTAACTTTTTCTATTACAGCAGAAATTTCTTCATCAGAAGAATTCCCTGCCATAATAATAAGGTCTGCCATCAAAGACCTCCTTTTGGATACGAACCAAGGATTTTCAAAAATACGCAGTTTTTCTCAAGCAAAGCAAGGGCTTTCCGAACGTTAGTATCATCTTTATGCCCTTCAAAATCCACAAAAAAGATATATTCCCACGCTTTTTTCTTTGTAGGTCTGGATTCAATTCGAGTTAGATTGATATTATATTTTTTAAACGGTACAAGCATGTCGTGAAGCGCACCCACCCGATCCTTGATCGAAAACATAATAGAAGTTTTATCATCTCCGCTTGGCTGCGAATAATTTGTTCCGATAACAAGAAATCTTGTAGCATTCCCCCTGAAGTCCTCAATATTTGACGCCAGTATATTCATTTTATAAATTTCCGCTGCTGCCTCTGAACCAATTGCCGCAGAAAAAGGCTCTTTTTGTGCAAGACGGACAGCATGCGCGGTACTTTCTGTTTCCACCTGGAGCGCTCCTGAAAGATTTTCTTCAAGCCATCTCTGACACTGACCTAATGCCTGAGTATGAGAATAAACCTTCTTTATCTTTGCCAATTTCTTCTCTCTGGAAAGCAAAAAATGATGAATTTCAAGAATAATTTCAGCTGTGATTTTCAGATCACTATCAACAAACATGTCCAGTGTATGCGTCACCACTCCCTCATTCGAATTCTCAATAGGCACAACGCCGTAATCTGCCCTACCCTTTTCAACTTCTCTGAAAACAGATTCAATTGTTCTGCATGATACATGATGATTTTTGTCTCCGAATTGGAATAAAGACGCTTGATGAGTAAATGTCCCCGCCGGACCAAAATACGCAATAGTCAATGATCTTCCCAGGGACCTGTAAACTTTAAAAATTTCTCGCATAATCGATTCTATATCTTTGTTTGAAAGTGGCCCAGAATTAATTCTCTGTAAATTATCAATAATCTTTTTTTCTCTGGATGGATCGAAACCCGGAAGATTATTGTGTTTTTTTACTTCAGCGACCATCTGTACGACTTTCGCCCTCTCGTTAAGAAGATTTATTAATTTCCTATCAATCTCGTCAATTTGCTTTCTGAGATGATCCAGTGTGATTTTTTTATTCATTGCCATTTCTCCCAGTTTGATATTACCTCTTCAGTCGAAATCTCAACTCCTGTTTTCACAGCACCAATTCTTACAGGCATCACACACCTAATTTTCCCACCCCTTGTTTTTTTATCAAACATAAGTGAACGACTTACCTTTTTCACTGAAACATCACATTTTACAGGCAACCCATATTTTTTTACCAGCGCCCTAACCTTTTCAAAAAGCAAATAAGAACAGAAATTTCTTTCTACTGCAAGAAATGTTTCTCCAAGCATTCCCAGGGCTACAGATTCTCCATGGTTTAAAAGATTACTATTAATCTCAATTGCATGACCTATCGTATGCCCAAAATTCAAAATTTCCCGTATTCCTTTTTCTTCTTTTTCATCAGATTCAACAACCCTTTTTTTTATCGACACACACTCGCGAACAAAAAACTTAAAATATTTCCTGGTATCTGTATGTGGTACATTCTGGAGAAGAGCAAACAATTTCTTGCTTCTTATAACTGCACACTTGATAATTTCTGCCATGCCCTGAGATATCTCCCTTTCAGGCAAACTTTCAAGGGTAGAAAAATCCATCACAACAAAAAATGGTTGATGAAATACACCCACAAGATTTTTACCCCATGGCAAATTAATAGCAGTTTTACCCCCTACTGAGGCGTCAACCTGTGCCAGAAGCGTTGTGGGAATAGATATAAACCTGATTCCTCTTAAATAAATTGCAGAAACAAACCCGGCAAGGTCACTAATGACCCCACCTCCAAGGGCAATAATTGTATCTGTTCGATCCATACCGAACAGTGAACATGCTTTTATTAATTGGTAAGCGACTTTTATTGTTTTAGAAGATTCCCCTGGTTTTACAACTGATAAATGCACATTTTTCACTGAGGAAACACTCTTTATCACAGTGTCAGCGTATAACTTAGCAACATTTTCATCAGTAATAATCAAAACCTTTTTTCCACATTGATGTTTGTGAAACAAATTGCCAATTTTTTCCAGGGGGTAATCGAGATATATCGGATAAGTTACATTATTAAGAGAAACTGTCATTATTTCCATTGATATCGTCCTTCGCGCGTTTTTAATTTATTATAACACTTGATTCTGATAGTGTCATATATCGCAAGATTTCAGGAATGTGATATAATTTATATAGCAAAAGATTTTCAAAATGAATCTTAAAGTTAAGAAAACTCAAAGATTGAACGGTATAGCGACAATCCCTGCAAGCAAATCGCATACAATCAGGGCAGTGGTCATAGCATCTCTTGCCGGCGGGACGTCAAAAATAGTCAATCCTCTTGATTCTCTGGATACTATGGCAGCTGTTAATGCGTGTAGAGATCTTGGAGCTAACATCCACACGGAGAAAAATTGCTGGACAGTCATCGGCTTTAATAAACATCCAAAAAATCCGCAGAAAATTCTAGACCTACAAAATTCAGGCACTTCTTTTAACCTGATATGCGGGATCAGTTGCCTTGGTAACTTTGAGGTAGCTCTTGATGGTGATGAATCATTAAGAAGTAGACCCGTCGAACCATTACTTGCCGCATTAAGAAACCTCGGTGCGTACGCGATATCAATCAATAACAACGGTAAACCGCCCGTAAAAGTGAAGGGCCCGTTGTCAGGCGGAAAAACAACTGTTGCAGGAATAAATTCTCAATTTGTGTCATCTCTGCTTATTTCTGCACCATTAGCACCAAATGATACAGAAATTACTGTCACCAATCTTTGTGAACAACCATATGTTAGAATGACTCTTATGTGGCTTGACGAACAAAAAATACTTTATAACAAAACAGAGGACTTAACACATTTTTACATTTTTGGAAACCAGAATTATCACCCATTTGAAAAAGAAATTCCAGGTGATTGGAGCTCAGCAACATTTCCCCTCGTTGCAGGGGCTATTATGGATTCTGAAATTTTAATAAAAGGACTTGATTTAAATGATGTACAGGGAGATAAAAAAGTTCTTGAATATTTACGAAACGCTGGAACTTCCATTACAATTACAGAAAAAGGTATTTTGATAAAAACAGCCGATCTGAAAGGAATAGAAATTGACTTGAATTCCACACCTGATGCGCTGCCAGCATTTGCTGTACTCGGTTGCGTCGCTGAAGGAACCACAAAGCTTTACAATGTTCCACAGGCACGAATTAAAGAAACAGATAGAATAAGGGTTATGGCACAGGAACTATCGAAAATGGGTGCAAACATTCAGGAAATTGAAGACGGACTTATTATAAGGAAAAGTATTCTTAAGGGAGCATCTGTTAATGGTCATAAGGACCACAGAGTTGTTATGGCTTTGACCCTTGCAGGACTTATTGCAGAAGGGGAAACTGTAGTAAGTGATGCAGAATGTGTGGCAATCACTTTCCCTGAATTTTTCTCCATGATGAAAAATCTTGGAGCAAATATAGAATTAGAAGGAGCCTAATAAGAATTGAGATTCTTAACTGAATTTCGATTACAAAATACATTAAATCATCTGATAGCATTAAAAAGATGCTAACATCTGCTGCACTTGATCTGCAGTTTCTTCAGGGGTAAGGAATGAAGTATCAAGGACTTTATCAGCAAAACATGAATAATCATGTTCTTTTAATATCTGGCGGATGTGAGAAATTGCATTCTGTTTTTTCAACAAGGCTTTACCTTCCTTGCCTGGATGAAGCCGAAGTAAAATCACAGAAGGTTCGGCCGTAAACCAAATTATGATACCATTAGATTTGAGGAATAAACGATTTTTCTGATCAGCAATGACATCAGGCCCCACAGAGATCACACTGTGTTCAAAAACTGAAATTCTTTTAATGATTGAACTTTCAAGGTCTCTGACGTAAATAGCGCCTTTGATCTGTGAGATATGTGCAATTCTATCGTTTTCTTTTTCTTCTATCATTTGCTCTATGTCAAAAAATTCCCGACCTAACCTCATAGATAGTATATGCCCTGCTTCTTTTCTCCACGTTCCATTGAATCCAGCAAGTACAATTTTCAATGTCATCTCCTTGCATCTAAGCTCTTTCTATATAGTGACAAAGATTCTTTCATAACACTGACCGGTGCATCCAGACCCGTCCATAGGGTAAAAGAAACTGCGCCTTGAAAGACAAGCATGGACAGACCATCAAGACATTTAACATTTTTCTTCTTTGCACTGGTAATTAACGATGTCTCCCTGTTATAGACAATGTCATAGACAAACATATTCTCTTTCAAATTCTTTTCATCCACTAGCACCACATCGTCATCCTTCATTCCAACAGAAGTTGTATTCACAATAAGGTCTATATTCTTCCAGATTCCTGAGTCGTTTCTTTTTTCAAATGGCACTATTTCAACATTTTCAAAATTGAAACACTTTCGAATATGCTCCTTTAAAATTACAGCCTTTTCAATTGTGCGGTTGCAGATTTTTAGCTCTGATATTCCTGCCCTAACAAGGGCACCAGTGATGGCAAAGGATGAACCGCCCGCGCCAAACAGAAAAACTATCTTCTTTTCACAAATAAAATTTCCATCTTCTTTCAAGGAACGCAAAAATCCTTCGCCGTCAGTAGAATATCCAGTTAAACAACCATTTTTATTAACAATGGTATTTGCAACACCGAGAAGTTTCACCTCTTCATCAAGAACATCAAGATACTCAACCACTTCCTTTTTGTGAGGAATTGTAATGTTAACGCCTTTAAATGAAAAAATTCTGACTGATTTGACAGCATCTTTCAAATTGTGTGGAGAAACTTCAAACGGAATGTATACCCAGTTCAAATTCATGTACTGGAAGGCCGCGTTTTGAAAAACTGGCGAAAGAGAATGCCGTACAGGATATCCAAAAACACCAGTAATAATAGTTTCCCCTGTAATGAACATATATAAATTTTACATCCTCTTTTCAGGATAAGCAATTTCAGAAGTACAAAAAGTTTACATTTGAAGAAACCAACTTTGGCTCAAAAATAAAATGTCAGGACTTGACAAAAATTCATTAAATTTTATACTTTATTGAAATCAAAAGTTATGAACTTCATAGGAGATAATGTGAGAAAAATTGCCATCATAAATCAAAAAGGCGGTTCAGGGAAAACCACAACGGTTGTTAATCTCGGCGCTGCGGTAGCGGAAAAAGGATTCAGGGTTCTTTTAATTGATCTTGATCCACAGTCACATACGACAATTCATCTTGGCCTTGAACCATTCAAGCTTGAAAAATCTATTTATGATGTTCTTGTCAATGAAGTGAGCCCGGATGAAATTATTCTTGAAACACACGTGAAAAATCTTTTTTTGTTGCCCGCAAAAATTGACCTGGCTAGCGCTGAAATAGAAATGGTCAACACCATAGGAAGGGAAATTGTTTTAAGAGAGGCGCTGAAAAAAACTAGAAGTCACTATGATTATCTTTTTATCGATTGCCCTCCGTCTTTGGGACTTTTAACTCTTAACGCCCTAACGACTGCTTCAGAAATCATTATTCCAATACAGGCAGAATTTTTTGCCCTTGAAGGACTTACAAAACTCATCCAAACCGTGCAACTGGTAACTGAAAGAATTAATCCCTCGACACACATTTCTGGCGTTTTGATTACAATGTTTGACAAAAGAAAAAATATTTGCAAAGAGGTGGCGGAAAAGGTCAAAGAACACTTTGGTGAAAAGGTTTTTAAAACGAAAATAAGAGAAAATGTTAAGCTGGCAGAAGCACCAGGGTTTGGCCAAACAATCTTCGAGTTTGCACCTGATTCCTATGGCGCAGAGGATTATAAGAAGCTTGCGAAAGAAATTTTGATAGGAGGTACATATGAAAAAGAGCGGGCTGGGAAAAGACCCTTTAAGCTGGATCACATCAACGGTACCAAAAAAACAAAGAAAAAAAGATAATGGTGCAGAAGCAATTCCAAAGCACATTCCGAAATTTCAAACATTTGATATCAGATTGACGGTTCCATTTTCACAGCAGCACCTTGAATTTCTTGATAAACTCCAGAGAGAAATTTTGAAAAATAGGGAGCGTTCTTATAAGAAAGAAAGAATTACTAAAAATTCCATAATAAGAGCGTGTATTGATGCCTTCAGAGAAGCCCAAATCAATTTAAAAAATATCCCTGATGAACAAACTCTCGTGGAGAGATTGAAAGAGAAAATTAAAAAGTAATCATTAACACTCGTATTTCCATAAATCAGACATTTTTTCACGTTTACGACACAGAATTGCGGTTTTGCCACAAATCATCACTTCAGCAGGTCGCAATCTTCCATTATAGTTTGAACTCATTGAAAAGCCGTACGCACCCGCACCCATTACGGCAAGATAATCACCTGAATCAATTGTGTCAGGAAACACTCTTTCTTTACCTAGAAAATCTCCTGTTTCACAAACAGGACCCACAACATCAAATTTTAAGAATTTTCCATCTTTTTTCAAAACAGGTAAAATCTCGTGATAACTATTATACAAAGCGGGTCTTATCAAATCATTCATTCCTGCATCAACTATTAAAAAGTTTTTGACATTGGTTTGTTTCTTGTATATGACCTTTGTCAGAAGAACGCCTGCATTTCCTACAATAAACCGACCTGGTTCAATGACCATTGAAACACCGGGAAAATTTTCAACAAAGCAATCAGAAATTTTACTGCCAAACTGTTGTACCGATTCTATCTCTTCATCTTTATACGGAATACCAAATCCTCCGCCAATATCTATAACTGAAGGACAAAAATCAACTCGTCTTAAGAAATTTTTCAATTTTTTCAATGCACTCAGATACGGAGCAGAATTTTTTATGTTAGACCCGAGATGGAACTGCAATCCCTTAATTCTTACGTGTTTCAAATCGTACCTGCTGGCAAGGATAAAACTCACTTGCTCTTGCGGCATTCCAAACTTTGTTTCTATTCTTCCTGTTTTTGTATAATGATGAGTGTCAACATCTACATCCAGATTAATTCTTAAGGTGACATTTGCCAATTTTTTAAGTCTATTAGCAATTTTATCTATTGTTTTTAATTCTTCTACACTTTCTACAGTAAAAAGATATATCCCGCATTTCAAGCCAGCAGCAATCTCCTGTTCTGTTTTTCCCACGCCTGCAAATACAATTTTTTTTGGCGAAAAACCCAGTTTTGTTGCCTTAAATAGCTCCCCCTGCGAAACAATGTCAAGTCCACATCCCTGCTTTTTTATAAGTTCCAGAACTTTCGTATTGCCATTTGCCTTCATTGAATAGCAGATGAGCGGATGAGATTTTTTGAATGAATTATACAATTTTCGAATTTGATTTTTTATGTGATTTGCACTGTAAACATAAACAGGTGTTCCAAATTGTTTGCATATCTCTTCGGCATAAACGTCTTCAATCATTAATTGGCCATTTACAAATCTGTAAAGTCCGGCTGATATCATTTCAAGATACTTTTCCATTTTTTTATTTCCTGTTTAACCTGATTTATTCCTGTTCCGCCTTTTGATTTTTTTAAACTGATGGACTTCTGACTATCAAGGGTTTTAATAAAATGAATTGTCTCAGTATCACAGCCCATCATCTTTAATGTTTCCTCGTCAATCTCTGCCATTGGTAGATTCCTTTCAGCAGCGATACCAACGAGCTTTCCAACCAGATGATGTGCCTGTCTGAAAGGTGTCCCTCTGGTTACAAGATACTCTGCAATATCTGTTGCTTCAATGTATCCAACTTTACAGGATTCCTTCATCCGGTTTGCATTAATCTTGGTCTTTTCTATAATTTCAGTCAAAATTGCCAATGATACAGCAGAAATTTCACAGCTTTCAAATAAGAACCTTTTATCCTCCTGAAGATCTCTATTATAGGAAAGAGGCAGCCCCTTTATCAAAGTAAATATCCCTGTAAGATTTCCAATCACTGTCGATGTCTTTCCTCTTATCAATTCAAGAACATCAGGATTTTTTTTCTGCGGCATGATACTGGAACCAGTGCAAAATTCTTCCGGCAAGTCCACAAACCCAATCAGTGGAGAATGCCATATAATAAACTCTTCTGATATTCTTGAAAGATGAACCATCAATATCCCAATTGCTGAAATTGTCTCAATAATAAAATCTCTGTCGCTTACAGCATCAATACTATTGGAGAATATCGTTTCAAAATTAAGTTTTTCAGCGACATAGTCTGGGTCAATATTAAAAGATGTTCCCACACAGGCGCACGCCCCAAGAGGAGAAACATTTATACGTTTTAACGCATCAATAAATCTATCTTTATCCCTTTCACACATTGTCACATACGCAAGAAGGTGATGAGCGAATAACACTGGTTGTGCCGGCTGAAAATGTGTGAACTCAGGCATATATATTCCGAGACATTCCTCTGCTTTTTTCACTAAATTTTTTTGAAAACATACAATACTGGCTATCATTTCAGGAATGATATGTTTCAGGTATAATTTTTCGTCAAGAACAATTTGGTCATTCCTTGACCGGGCCGTATGAAGCTTGCCTGCACAGGGCCCAATCAGTTCAGTAAGTCTTCTTTCAACAGCAGTATGTATGTCTTCGTCATCAGGCATAAAAACAAATGAATCGGTTTTTATTTCATTTTGTATCTTCTTTAGTCCTGAAATTATTCTATGACCATCCTGCCTGGATATAATTTTTTGCGTTACCAGCATCTCGGCGTGAACGATACTGCCCAGGACATCAAACAATGCCATCTTCTTATCAATTTCAATGGAAAATGTAAATTGCCTGACAAGATGGTGAAGATCTTTTTTTAATCGTCCACTCCATATGTATTTCATAGTTCCTCTATTTTTGAAACAGGTTGTATTTAATAATTTTATCAAAAGTATTATAATAATGCAATCGAAAAGGAACAACATATGGCAAAAAAACTCGTAATTGTGGAGTCCCCGGCAAAAGCCCGGACAATTGGATATATACTTGGGTCCGACTATGTCGTTAGAGCAACACTCGGACATATCATGGACCTTCCGGAAAACACATTTGGGGTTGACCTTGAAAGTTTTACTCCCGAATACATAATACTTCCCGGCAAAAAAAAGATTGTATCTTATTTGAAAAAACTTGCGGAAAACTCTGAAACAATATATATAGCAACTGATGAAGATAGAGAAGGCGAGGCAATTGCATGGCACACCGCAAATGTTATTAACAAAAATATTGAGGAAGTGGAACGGGTTGCGTTCCACGAAATTACAAAACCAGCAGTTCTTGAATCTTTTCAAAAACCAAGAAAAATTGACATGAATCTTGTTTCAGCACAACAAACAAGAAGAATTCTTGACAGGATTGTTGGTTACACCCTCAGCCCTTTGCTTGGAAAAAATCTTTCAGCAGGAAGAGTACAATCAGTGGCACTCCAGTTAATTGTAACCAGAGAAAAAGAGATCCAGAATTTTATACCCCAGCCCTACTGGATTATAAAAGTCGTTGTGAACCATTGTGGTAAATTATTTCAAATGCAACTGGTATCTGTTAACAACGAAAAAATTCAGGCACCTGGCATCATGGATAAAGAAAAGGTAGAACAATACATGAAAGAAATCAAAAATTTACAACAAATCGTTGTTTCTGATGTTACCAGAATAACGAGAAATACAGGTCCCTATCCTCCATTTATTACAAGTTCACTTCAACAGGAAGCATCGATAAAACTGGGATTTACATCTTCAAAAACAATGCTTATCGCGCAACAATTATATGAAGGCATACCCATTGAAAAGAAGACACCTGTCGGACTCATTACTTATATGAGAACAGATTCTCCCTCAGTGTCAAAAATTGCGCAGCACCAAGCCGCAAAATTTATTCAGGAAACTTTCGGTAGTGAATGTGTGGCTGAGAAACCACCTCATTATGCTGCCCGGATATCGAGTGCACAGGAAGCCCACGAAGCAATAAGACCAACACATATAAATTTTACACCAGATTATCTGAAAAAACATCTAACTAGAGATCAGTTCTTACTGTATAAAATGATATGGGAAAGATTTATCGCAAGCCAGATGAAACCCGCTATTATTGAAACCATGACTGTAAAGGCAATTGCAGGAAAATATGAATTTGAGGCATTCAAATCAAAAATAGTTTTTGATGGATTTACAAAACTCTGGAATATTAAAATCGATGAAGGTGAAAAAGACATCCCCGATGACATCATTAAAACAACAGCACTTGAACTAATGGATGTTAAAGCAGAAGAAAAGAAAACAAATCCGCCACCAAGGTATACAGAAGCTTCTTTGATTAAAACACTGGAAAAATTTGGTATCGGCAGGCCTTCAACATATGCCCCTACGATCAGTACATTAATAAAAAGAAAATATGTCAGAAAAGAAAAAAGGGTCTTTATTCCAGAAAAGCTCGGAATGATAGTTTCAGAAATACTATCGAAATATTTCCCTGATGTCATTAATGTACAGTTTACTGCTGAAATGGAAAAACAACTTGATGAGATCGCAGAAGGGAAAAAAGATGGAGTCATTGTACTAAAAGAGTTTTACGAAAATTTCAAGCCTTCTCTTGACAAAGCAGCAGCGGAAATGAACACAGGTATTAAAACAATGAGTAGGGAAAAAGATAGTATTGTTGAAAAAATCGAAAAAAACTGTCCAAAATGTGGGAAGCCTTTAATTATTAGAATAAGCAAGTATGGTAAATTTATTGGTTGTACTGGTTTTCCAAAATGTAGATACACAGAAAAAATCAAAAATAATGATTATCATTCCAGCCATTGACCTAAAAAAAAGTAAGGTTGTTCGCCTTTATAAGGGTAAATTTGAAATAGCAACATCTTATGGATTAAATCCTGAAGAAATTGTTAAGGACTTTATTTTGAAAGGTGCAAGGCGTATACATATTGTATCCCTTCTGGGCGCAAAAGAAGGGAAAATACTTGATCAGGACATTTCAGTAATTGAAAACATGGTAAAAATGAGGAATTTGATGGCACCTGGAAAATGCACAATGCAGATTGGTGGAGGCATCAGAAAAATGAATGAGATCAAACAAATGTTTTCAATGGGGATTGATTATGTAATCATTGGAACTGCCATTGTGTTACCACAGATTCTGGAAGCGAACTTCACTATCAGCGACATTTCAAAAGCCTACGCGCTTGCCGACAAAAAATTTTCTGTTGAAAGAGAAATTCCTGAACCAGACCTTATTGACAAAATCAATGACGAAATTAAGAAAAGGGTTATTGTCAGTATTGATGTATCCAGAACTTCAGTCGCTCTTAGTGGCTGGCAGGTTGTGATACCTATAGAACCTTCATGGGTGATCAGTAAACTGGCTGAGAAAAATTTTTCATCCTTCATGATCACAGACACCAGCAGAGATGGAACTCTGTACGGAATCAACATCGATGTTTTCGCCAGCATTATTCACAAGGTCAGAAAACTTACGACAAAAAATATTGAATTTATTATTGGTGGCGGTATTGGTTCACAACAGGATATAGAAACAATTTTACAATCAAATCTTCCAGTCGCAGGTATTGTAATTGGCAAAGCCATTTACGAACAGAAGATTAATCTCCACACAATCATAAAAAAATATCAAACATGAAAAACATTTTCAAAATATTTTTCTTTTGTGCGCTGACAATTACATCTTGTATTTACCAATCACTGGCTTTATGTGCACCAGCAGAAGTAGAACCAATAACCAACCAATATTATTTGCCAAAGGTAATGGAGTTAATAGGAAATGCTGAAACCTCAATAAATGTTATGATGTACAATATGACATGGTATGAGAAATATCCTGACAGCCCTTCTAATAAACTGATTGACTCGTTATGCAAAGCAGCCAGAAAAAAGATAAACGTTACAGTAATTTTAAACATAGATAAACCCGGATTTGTTAAAGATTCAGATAGTAATATTCACACAGCCAGAATACTCAAAAATTCTGGAGTAAAAGTTTTGTTAGATCCAGTCGACCAAACCACCCATGCAAAACTGATCATTGTGGATAATAGATTCGTTGTTGTGGGAAGTTTTAACTGGTCTTATTACAGCCTTGAAAAAAATAATGAGACCGCTGTTATCATTGATTCAAAAGAAATTGCTTCATATTTTCTGAAGTATTTTAATAGTGTTGCAATCAGAAGTTCACCCGCGATTACGTCTGATTAAGATTTTCTATTTCTTTCAAAATCTTGTATTCAACTCCATCCACCAGTGCATTCCAGGATGCTTCTATAATATTTTCAGATAGTCCTATGGTTCCCCAGCTCTCTTTTTCATCCATAGATTCGATCAATACTCTTGTCACTGCTGCAGTTGCCTTCTCTGGATGAAGAATTCTCACCTTATAATCGATAAGTCGCAAACTCGAAAGAAATGGATAAAAAGGAATGAGTGCCTTTCTGAGCGCATTATCAAGAGCATTAACAGGACCATTTCCTTCTGCCACTGTATATTCCACTGTTTTGCCTACTTTGAGTTTCACTGTGGCCTCAGCCACAACCCTTGCATTTCTTTCTTCTACGATTACCCGGAACCCTTCAACATGAAAAGGTTTCTTATATATACCCAGTAGCTTTCTTACCATAAGTTCAAAAGACGCTTCTGCGGATTCAAATTGATAACCTTTCTTTTCCATCTCCCCAACAGTTTCAAGAATCCTCTTTATTAATTCTGGTTGTTTTTCCAGTTTGTATTTCCTGAGTTTCTGTAAAATTGTACTCTTACCTGACAGTTCAGAAACCAGAACCCTTCGTTGATTACCCACTTTTTCAGGAGGTATATGCTCATAGGTGCGAGGATTTTTGCCAACAGCATCAACATGCACCCCACCCTTATGGGCAAAGGCACTGTAGCCAACAAACGGCTGATTTCCCGGCGGCACAATATTGGCAATTTCATAGACATATCTTGAGAGACTTGTTAAATGATGTAATTTTTCTTCGTCAAGACACTCAAAACCCATTTTTATCTGGAGTATCGGGATAATCGCAGTCAAATCTGCATTGCCACATCTTTCTCCAAAACCATTGATTGTTCCATGTACATGGACTGCTCCGGCCCGAACTGCAGCAATAGTGTTCGCGACCGCTGTGCCAGAATCATTATGAGCGTGAATTCCTACTGGTGTCTTCAAAATCTTACAAATCTTTTTGACTATTTCCTCTACTTCAAAAGGCAGTGCACCACCGTTGGTATCGCACAGAACAATCCTCTCTGCTCCACTGGATTCAGCCACCAACAACGTTTTTACAGCATATTCTGGATTTTCTTTATAACCATCAAAAAAATGCTCAGCATCAAAAAAAACCGTTTTCCCTTTTGACTTTAAATAACTGATGGAATCACCGATTAGATCAAGATTTTCTTCAAGAGAAATCCGTAATACATCCCTTACGTGCAAATCCCAGGATTTTCCAAAAATGATAACTACATCTGTCCCGGCTTCGACAAGCGCCTTCAAAAAGGGATCTTTATTCGCAGAAAAGGTCCTCCTTCTGGTACTTCCAAAGGCAACAAGCTTACTATTTTTAAGTCTCTTTTTAGCCATTTCTTTAAAAAATTCTTCTGCCTTGGGATTTGAACCCGGCCAGCCACCTTCAATAAAATTGAAACCAAATTCATCAAGTTTTTCGACTATTTTCATCTGGTCATGAAGCGTGAAGAAAATAGATTCTCCCTGGGCACCATCCCTTAATGTGGTGTCATAAATTTCAATTTTTTTTCGTTTTTCCATAGCAACATTATTGTACTTTTGTTATATAGCTATGTCAAAAACGGTTTGAGCCCCGTGACGATCCTGAACCAACAAACCAAGTTCCAAAAATGCACATGAATATCTATAAACATGCTTGATTCCTTTTCATTGAAACTAAATGCTTCCACTTATTATATCCAGGCCATTTTTGACTTCTACCTCTTTTTCAGAAAAATACGGATTTTCTAGCGTTGCACCTTCTGGACCAAGTCGCTTTATATGCAGTTTTATCGGAAATTTAACCTTGTATGGTTTGAGAACCGGCATCTTTTTGACGGCTTTCTTTGCACCTTCAATCAACATTTCCCTTGTTTCTTCAGGTGAAATCAAAATAGCGGCTTCTCTGCTGATACCCTTTTTCACTGCAACAACTGGTAATTCATCCCCAAGCATTGCCTTTGCTTCTCTGCATGCGGCTTCATCGCCTGTCACAAGAATTACTGGAACATTAAAATGCCCCGCAATAACTGCACCCTGATAAATTTCACCCCGTTCCACACCATCATAAAAGTATTTGGCTTCTACTGTTGAACTCTGGGTATGATGTAAAACTCCATCAGGAGTCCCATTCATTGCATGACAGCCAACCATGATAAACCCATCAAAAGATTCATCCAGCCCATAAAGAACTTTACCCTGCCTTGGATATCCTGTAATGTACCTTACACCTTTTATCATGCATTCTGGAATAAAATTGTTTCCCCCATTATGTCCATCAAGCACATAAATTTCATCCACTCCTGCCTGTTTCAATCCTTCACAAACAGCAGCGACATCTCCCATCAATAATCTCATTGCTGACTCAAACTCTGGACCGTGCTGCCTTGTCTGGCTGAACTTAAACACACCTGTCGCTCCTTCCAGATCAGTACAGATATAAATTTTCATTTTATCCCCCCTGTTAAAATAGTTTATATTTATGTCTGACCAATAGCCCAGATAAGACCCCGCCTTGTAATTTCTCTTACTTCAGGAATATCAAAATCAACTCTTTGGTGTCCGAGAGAAGAATAAAAAACCCTTCCCCTGCCATACATTCTTTTCCATACAACAGGCATTGTACACTTTTCTATCCATGGAACTGTGGCTTTTGTAAAAGTCGTTGTCGCAAGAACTTCATTTGAAGGGTCGACATGCATATAATATTGCTCTGATTTCATCCTGAAATCTTTGATACCCTGTACAATAGGGTCTTCAGGTTTCACTATATTAACTTCGTACTCAACAATTCCACCAGGATGAGCAACCCATTGACCGCCTACCATAAACTGATAGGAAGGATTGCTGCGAAATGCATCGCCCATTCCACCGTGCCAGCCACCAATTCCAGTACCAGATTCCACTGTAGAAAGTAACCCTTTTTCCTGCTCTACAGTAATACTTCCTGCTGTCCAGACAGGAACAATAAGGTCAACTTTTGCCATAAACCCTTTATCAAGTAATATATCGAGTGAATGTGAGATATAAACATCCATTCCGTCATTTTTCATAATATCTGAAAAAAGATGAACACACTCTTGCGGCTCGTGTCCTTCCCAGCCACCGCAAAGAAAAAGAACAAATTTCTTCATACTTGCTCCTTGTAGAATTTATGGTGAGATTTTAGCAAAAAAACGAATAGCTGCCAAACATATTTAATATTTCTTTTCGATTTATTCTTTGATATAATATGATATCCATCAGGAGGAAATCATGAACAATGAAATTAATATTAAATGGACAAGAATCAGAAATTTTCTTTCAGAAAGAAATCTTTCGGGCATTATCCTTAACAGAGTTTCCAATTTTGCATGGTTCACAGGTGGTGGAAAAAATTATGTGGCATTAAACACAGAATTTGGTGCCAGTAGCCTTCTTGTGACAGAAAAAAAATTATTCTTGCTTTCAAATAATATTGAAGCAACAAGAATAAAACAGGAAGAACTTGTGGATATTCCAGTAGAAGACATTATTGTAAACTGGCATCAGGATGAAAAATTGTTTGAAAGTGCCCGGAAAATTGTCAATGGTAAGATTGCCATTGATAAACCCGGAGAAAAATTCGAATATGTTGATATTGACCATCTGCATTTTCCATTAACAGACGAAGAAATTAAAAAATTCCATAATCTCGGGCAAAAGGTTACAAAAATTGTATCAGAGGTGTGTCATGAGATAAAACCAGGCATAACAGAAAATGAGGTAGCTGGAACTTTGAGTAAAAAATTGTGGACAAGTGGAACAATTCCTGTAGTGCTTCTTATCGCGGCAGACGAAAGAATTGTAAAGTTCAGGCATCCTGTAGCAACTGACAAAAGAATTGAAAAATATGTGATGGTTGTCGTGTGTGTATATGAAAATGGGTTGATTGTCTCTATGACACGGCTTGTCAGTTTTTCAAAGATACCTGAAGAAATTTCAAAAAAGCATCAGGCAGTATGTTATGTCGATGCCGCATTTATCAACTCAACAAGACCTGGGAAAACAATTGGCAAGGCATTTAAGGCAGGTATTGACGCTTACAAGACAACAGGATTTTCTGATGAATGGGAAAAACACCATCAGGGTGGCCCATGTGGTTATAAAACAAGATACTACAGAGCAACATCAGAAAGTTCTGATATTATTAAACCTGGCTATGCTTTTGCATGGAACCCTTCAATTACTGGAACAAAGTCAGAGGATACAATCATAGTAACAACAGATAAAAACCTTATTATTACTGAGGATGATAAATGGCCAAAAATCGAAATAGAAATCGGCGGAACATGTATTGCAAGACCCGATATACTTGTACCTTAATTTGCTGTTTACTGATTCTTGGCTTTGCTTCAGTAAATACAGAAGGTGCAAAGTCTTTAAACAGAAACGTTTATGTTTTGCCGATCGACGGAACAATCAATCCAGTCGTTTACTACAAGATAAAAAGAGCCATTTCAAATATTAAAAAACAAAATGGGCAATGTTTGATTCTTATGATGGACACCCCTGGTGGTCTTCTTGCTTCAACAAGAAAAATAGTCCAAGAAATTTTAAACTCAGAAATACCAGTTGTATGCTATGTCGCTCCACGGGGAGCGCAGTGCGCTTCAGCAGGAACATTTATCGCTCTTTCCTGTCACATCGTTGCGATGGCTCCTGCAACAAATATTGGAGCAGCTCATCCAGTAAGTTTAGGAAAAGAAATGGATAAAACCATGGAGCAAAAGGTTATCAATGATACTGTAAGTTTTATCAAAAGTATTTGCCATCAAACAGGCAGAAATGAAAAATGGGCAGAAAGGGCAGTCAGAGAAAGCATTGCAATAACGGCTGAGGAAGCCGTAAAAATCAATGTTGCTGATTTTATCGCCACTGACATTGAAGATCTCATCAATAAACTTCATCAAAAGCAGGTGAAACTTGCTTCAGGAAAAATTGTAATACTGGATACAAAAAGCATGTCTGCTGAACAAATTACTGAAAGCTTTGGAGAAAAGCTGCTTAATACCATAGGAGACCCAACTGTTGCATACCTTCTTATGACAATCGGCATACTGGGAATTATCATTGAATTTTCCCATCCTGGCTTTGCTGTGCCAGGAGTGGTGGGTACAATTTGTCTTATCCTTTCCATGTTTGCCTTTCAAACTTTTACGCAGAGTATTGCGGGAATTTTACTGATAGTAACAGGCCTGATATTACTTTTGATGGAAATAGCAGCCCCAGGGTTTGGAATATTTGCAATAGGAGGTTTCATTGCCATGGGACTTGGAACTTACTTATTCTTCCGTTCGCCTCAAAGTGAATTTCATCCTTCTGCAGCTGTTTTTGTGCCAATCTATTTAATGCTGGTGATCCTTGTTACGGGGCTGTTAGTGCTTGTAAAACGTACTCGTACCAGAAAAGTAACAACAGGAAAAGAAGGTATCATCGGTGAAATAGGTAAAACTATTACTGACTTGAAACCAGAAGGCACAGTTTATGTGCACGGAGAATACTGGAAAGCAATAAGTCGTGGAAAAGAAATTCCTGCACAAACAAAAGTGCGGGTGAAGGAACTTGATGGAATGATGCTTGTTGTCGAAGAAATAAGGCAAGATAATGAAAAATAAAGAGACATATCACGAGGAATCGTGGAGAATTTTCAGAATCATGGCAGAATTTGTTGACGGCTTTGAAACTTTTGAAAATGTGAAAAAAGCAGTTACTGTCTGGGGTTCTGCCAGAGTTTCCTCAGATGATCACTGGTACAAAGAAGCAGAAAAACTCGGAAAACTTCTTGCAAAAAACAAATATGCTGTGATTACAGGCGGTGGACCAGGTATTATGGAAGCCGCAAATAAAGGCGCTTTTGAAGCAGGCGGACAATCCTTTGGGCTGAACATAGAATTGCCATATGAACAAAAACCAAATAAATACATTTCACATCTTATTACATTTCGTTATTTTTTTGTACGAAAGGTAATGTTTGTAAAGTATGCAAAAGGTTTTGTGGTCTTTCCAGGTGGATTTGGAACTCTTGATGAATTTACAGAAGCCATTACGCTGGTTCAAACAGGCAGGGTTGAAAAATTTCCTATAATACTTGTTAATACTAAGCACTGGGAACCTCTGGTTGAATGGATGAAAACTTTTCTTGTGAAAAAGTCTTACATTGACAAAAACGATTTGAAAATACTTAGTGTGGTGGACACTGCCGAAGAGGTTTTGAAGATTATCAAGAGTTTTTATCGCAAGCCGTAATATAATGATTAATCAGATTAACAATCTGGTAAACTTTGCTTTGTTTTTTGCCCTCAACGAAAATTCTTATCACTGGTTCAGTTCCAGAACTTCTAACCCCAAACCAAACATCGTCAAAATCAATTCTTAATCCATCCAGATAATTAATACGCCCACTTGAAAATTCTTTTTCAAGAAATTTGTACAAACATTCGATACGGTCCCTGGAAAATATAATTTTTCTTTTAACAAATGTGTACGCGGGCAATTTTTTAAGAATTTCTGATGGTGATAACGAAGTTTTTGCCATCATTTCCAGAATTAATCCCATACCAATGAAACTATCACGACCATAATGAAATTCAGGTAAAATTATTCCGCCATTGCCTTCTCCACCAGCAGTAGCACTAACCTTTTTCATTTCTTCAACAACAAATACTTCTCCTACCTTTGTCCTGAATAGTTGCGTTTGGAATTCTGCGCATATATCGTCAATAAGCCTTGTTGTGGCAATATTTACAACAACAGGTCCCTTTTTTCTCTGCAGCATCCAGTAAATTGAAATTGCAAGACCCTGTTCTTCACTAACAAATTTCCCTCCTTTTTCAACCAGCACCAGTCGATCACAATCCGGGTCCTGAGCAAATCCGATATCAGCATTTTCAGCTCTCACAACATATGAAAGTTTTCTCAGATGAGATGGAACTGGCTCAGGACGATGAGAAAATTTACCTAATGGACTATCATTGATAATGCCTGTTTCACATCCAAGCATTTCTAGAAAATTTTTTGAATACAGAGCTCCTACTCCTTGGACCGGGTCAACAATCACCTTGAATCTTTTTTTTCTTATTGCCGAAACATCTATGCAATTGAAAAGGTAGGAAAAAAAACCATCCATCACTTCTTTCTTACTAACACCATCATTTTTGCTTTTTATGGGTCTGCCACGAACTTTTTGATATATATTAAAAAAAGTTCTGAACTCGTCCGAATTAAGGAAAGTGCCTGATGGACTGATCAATTTTATACCATTATATTCAACGGGATTATGACTCGCAGTAATCACAGCACCGCAAAAACCACGATGTTTCTCAACAAACCACGTCAATGCCGGAGTAGGAACAATACCACAGTCAAAAACATGCCTTCCAGTGGATATAACCCCTGCCACAAAGGCCTGCATAAGTGATTCTCCACTAAGCCTGGTATCTCTACCAACAATAACGTTTTTTGTCTTCATCCACAATCCAAACGCCCTGCCGGCATCAGCAGCGATATCTTCTGTCAGAGAATTTCCGTACATCCCCCTGATACCTGAAGCGCTAATAATCAACTTATTCATCTCAAACCACTGAAGAAGGTATAATGTATTTGTGCAAGTTCTTTTCGTTCAATTCCTTCAATTCAACAGCATCCTCAATTGTGAATTTTCCAATCCGTAATCTTATTAGGGATTCTTGAACAGCTCCATATCCAAGTTTTTTGCCAATATCTCTACATAACGCCCTGACGTAAGTACCCCTTGAACACACTACCCTGAAAACGATTCTTGGAATTTCTATCTTTTTCACTTCTATTTCATGAATAAAAACCTTTCGCGGTTCAGGAGTAACTGATTTACCCTGCCTGTGAAGTTTATAAAGTCGTACACCTTGTTTTCGCAATGCTGAAACATTCGGAGGAACCTGTTCAATCTCTCCGGAAAAAGAATAAATTGTTTCATAAATCTGTTGATCATCTATTGCCTCTGGATCAACCTGTGATGATTCAAGGATTTTTCCCTGAATATCATCTGTGTCAGTTGTAATTCCAAGAAGCAGTGTTGCCAGATATTCTTTTTCCATGGCTAAAAATTTACCTGCCTTCCTTGTAGCCCTGCCAATACACACAACAAGAACACCAGAGGCAAGAGGATCAAGCGTTCCCGTGTGTCCAATTCTGGCATTAAATCCTGGAATTTTCTTGATGAATCTGATCACATCATACGATGTGATTCCGGATGGTTTATTAACATTCAAAAATCCATCAAGTTGTTTATCCATTTTCAACCTGCCTTTTAGATTGATGTTTTTTCAGGTATCGTAAAAACTTTTCAATAGCATCTGTCAGTGTGATACCAGTCATTGAAAATCCAGCTGCACCATCATGCCCGCCTCCACCAAATTTCTCTGCAATCAAACGAACATTGAATCCTTTTTTGCTGCGTAAGCTGAACTTAATTTCATTTTTTCTTTCTTTCACAAGAAAAACAAAGTCAACATTGCCAATGGAACGTAACATGTCAACAATAATCTCTGCATCCTGTTCAAAGGCACCCGTTTCCATCAGCATCTGTTCGTCAAGAACAGTCCATGCAATATGTAAATCCATATCGTACTGAAGCGATACAAGAGCATGTCCGAGTAGTTTCAAGGTTGAAACCGGATAACTATTATAAATGTGATCTGCAATACTTTCAGGATTTATTCCAGTACTTAACAATCTTTCAGCAATCCTGATTGTTCTGGTATCAAAGTGGTGTCTGAATGAACCAGTATCCGTCAAAATTGCGACATACAAACATTCTGCAACCTCTTTATCAACGCAGTTGAGTTCCTCAAGTATAAAAAAACACATTTCGCCAACAGATGAACAATTTTCACAAACCCAGTTAATATGACCAAATTGAGTATTACCCTGATGATGGTCTATATTAATTATTGCAACAGATTCAGGTATAAAAGATAAAGGTCTGCCTATTCTTTCTTTGTTACTGCAATCAAAAATAATAGCAGCATCTGGAATCAATTTTATTTCTGGGTATTTTTCAATAGGCAAGATATCCGAGTAGCCAGGCAAAAAACTATAGATTGCTGAAGGTAACATTTCATTTACAATAATCGCTTGTTTCCCAAGTTTACGTAAAACAATGGAAAAAGCTAGTTCACACCCAAGTCCGTCACCATCAGGAACCTGATGAGTGGTAAGAAAAAATCTATCATGTTTGATTATTTCGTCACAGATTTTCCGGACGATTTTTCTCTCATATTCTGAAATAAGCATTTTCCCTCACTATTTCCTTAATCGCATTTTTCAATTCATAAAGTCCAGAGCCAGTTTTAGCAGAAATAAAAATCGAATCCGGATAATTTCTTTCAAGAAAACTTATTTCGGTTTCGTCTATCAGGTCAATTTTATTAAACACATTGATTCTCGGTTTGTGTTGTATTGACATAATTTCGAGAACATTATCAATTGTATTGATTTGTTTTTCAATGCTGAAACCTGATGCGTCAATAAGACAGAGCAAAAGATGGGCATACTTTAATTCTTCAAGCGTGGCTCTGAAAGCTGCAATAAGATGATGTGGTAAAGAAGAAAGGAGACCCACAGTATCAGAAACCAAACAAAAAATTCCATCTCCAAGAAAAACAATTCTTGTCAGAGGATCAAGTGTTGCAAACAATTTATTGTCTACTATGGCATCCTGTTTGTGAGTCAAAGCATTAAGAAGCGTACTTTTACCGGCATTAGTGTAGCCCATAATTGCAGCCACAGGCAGATTTTTTTTCTGTCTTGTCTCACGGATAATATTTCTATGCTTTTCTATTTCCTTTATCCTTGCATTCAGCAATCTGATTCTTTCTCTTGCCCTCCTTCTGTAAACTTCAAGTTTTTGTTCACCTGGTCCCCTTGTCCCGATTGTCCCGCCAAGCCGCGAAAGCCTTCCTGAAGAACCAACGAGTCGCGGTAAAAGATAACTCATCTGCGCAAGTTCAACCTGCAATTTTCCTTCAAGAGTATGAGCATGTTTTCCAAAAATTAACAGTATCAGCACTGTTCTATCAATAACAGCCACACCAAAAGATTCTTCAAGATTCCTCTGCTGAACAGGTGTAAGTTCTTTTTCAAAAATTACTACGTCACAGGTTTCTTCCTGAATCATTTTAGAAATTTCCTGAATTTTTCCCTTTCCGATGTAAGTTGCAGGATGAACAGGATCTGGATGTCTTATCAATAAAGATTTTGCAACATTCAACCCGAGTGTGCAGGCAAGAGATTCAAGTTCTTTTAAATTTTCATCTTCATGGTCAATAGATTTTTCCTTGAAAGAAATGACAAGTGCTCTTTTGCCAGCGATATCTGTACCTGTTAGAATATTATGATGCTGCATTGGAAGTTTGTATTTTGACTATTTTCACGATAGAAAGAATATCTCTATGCCCTGTTTTTTTTGAATACCCTGTTTTTTTCTTTTTCTTGAATACATATAGTTTTCTACCCTTTTTCTCATCAACTATTTCAGCAATAACACTACAATTTTTAAGAATATTTTTATCTGTAATCAAAGAACCCTCTTTTTCAATTGCAAGAACATCCTGTATCGTAAATTGACTCCCCTTTTGATAGGGAAGTTTAAATACTTCAAACATATCGCCCTCTTTCACACAAAATTGTTTACCACTCAATCCAATAATTGCTCTCATCTTTTCTCCCTGGTTAACAGTTGAAGATTTTTCTCTATTCTTACCAACTCAGCGACAAGATGATCACGAAGATTTTTTGTCTTTTCAATAACATCTGCTGGTGCTTGGCGGAGAAAATCAGGATTTAATAATTTCTTTTCTGTAGAAGCCAGAATTTTTGAAATTTTATCCTTTTCTTTCAACATCTTGGTCTTTTCTGCGTCAATATCCAGTAAGCCCTTTACTTTTAATGCAAACCAACCTTCATCCCAGACGCGAACAAGTGCATCTCCTGAATATTTACTTGATTCGTTATCACGCAAAAATACTGTTCTCGAAAGAAATTCAATTTTGTGTCGCGCATCATCCATCTCGAGTAATGAAATTCCATGATAAATGGCTTCAATATTCCTGGTAATCGGTATTTTGAATGTTGTCTTTATATCTCTGATTTCTGTGACAAGTTTCTTGATTTCATTCATCTGGTTGACGGCTTCAGGAAATTCAAAACTGGCATCAGGAATCGGCCAGGCACTCTTTGTTATAAATTCATTGTCCATGTATGTCATGTTTTTCAATCTATGCCAGAGTTCTTCAGTGATAAACGGAACAAACGGATGGAGCAGTTTCAATATTCTTGTCATCACGAAAACCATGACAGGAATAATTCTGGAAACAAGGTATTGATCCTTTTCAGGATACATTTTAGAAAGCTCCACATACCAATCACAGTACTGATGCCAGAAGAACTCATACAAAGAATCGGCTGCTTCGTTAAATTTGAATTCTTCCAAACACCTACTAACATGACGTATCGTGTTGTTAAGTAAAGTAAGGATCCATTTTTCAGCAAGCTTGAGATTTTTCAAAAAATCCTGTTGTCTTATTTCAATAGAAATCATTTTGCAATTGTTCTTTCCCACAAGCATCTCGAGATACCTAAATGAATTCCATATTTTGTTAATAAAATTTCTTCCTTTGTATTGAAATTTCGCAGGCAAAAACACATCCTGACCAAAAGAAGTTAATGAAATCAAACTGAATCGCAATGCGTCTGCTCCAACCTCATCAATAATTTCGAGGGGATCTACTGCATTGCCAAGAGATTTACTCATCTTTCTTCCTGTTTCATCCCGTACCGTGCCATGAATATATACTGATTCGAAGGGCTTTTCTCCCATAAATTCAAAACCAGCCATCACCATCCTTGCAACCCAGAAAAACAGAATTTCCTGAGCAGTAACAAGGGTACTGGTGGGGTAAAAATACTCAAGATCCTTTGTTTTTTCTGGCCATCCAAAAACAGCAAATGGCCATAACCAGGAAGAAAACCAGGTATCCAGAACATCATCATCCTGTACAAGATTCTTATTATGACAACAGGGACATTCCTCAGGTGCTTCAACACTAACAATAAAAGGACACTCACTATTTGAACAATACCATACAGGTATTCTATGTCCCCACCATATCTGGCGACTGATGCACCAATCCTGGATATTATAGAGCCATTGAAGATATACTTTTGTCCATCTTTCTGGATAAAATTTCAGTCCACCGTCTAATACCACTTTAATAGCGGGCTGTGCAAGTTCTTTCATCTTAACAAACCATTGTCTGGAAATATAAGGTTCTATAATTGTATCGCAACGATAACAATGGCCAATTCGATAGGTATACGGTTCAATTTTTTCAATAAGTCCCTGCTGTTGTAGTTGTTCAACAATTTTCCGGCGACACTCGAATCTATCAAGTCCTGCAAATATTCCTGCGCTTTCATTCATTTTCGCTGTTTCATCCATCACAGTCACAAACTGTAAATTGTGTCTTTTTGCGATGGAATAATCCACTGGATCATGGGAAGGTGTCACCTTTACTGCTCCTGTCCCAAATTCCATATCAACCTGACTATCTGAAATCACAGGAATCAAACGGTTCACAAAAGGAAGCCGTACCTTTTTCCCAATGAAATTTTTGTATCTTTCGTCTGCTGGATTCACAGCAACTGCAGTATCACCCAGCATTGTTTCGGGTCTCGTTGTGGCAACTACAATATAAGTATTGCTTTCAACCGGATATTTCAAGTAATAAAGAAATCCCTGTTGTTGTCTGTATTCAACCTCTTCGTCTGATAACGCTGTTGTGCACCTGGGACACCAGTTTATAATTCTTGTACCTCTGTAAATAAGCCCCTTCTCATATAACTTGACAAATACCGTCTGGACAGCTTTGGAAAAATTTTTGTCCATTGTAAAACAGGTCCTTCGCCAATCACAGGAAGCACCGAGACGTTTCAATTGTTCAATAATTCTATTTCCATATGCATCGCGCCACTTCCACACTTGCTCAAGAAATTTTTCCCTGCCGAGGGTTTCTCGGGTCAATCCTTGTTTCAATAACTCCTTTTCAACAACATTCTGCGTTGCAATGCCAGCATGGTCAGTGCCTGGTACCCATAAAGCATTAAAACCCGACATTCTCTTCCAACGTATTAAGATATCCTGGATTGTGTTGTTAAGCGCGTGCCCGATATGCAGGTATCCCGTAACATTAGGCGGTGGAATCACAATGACATAGGGTATCCCAGTATGCTGTGTCACATGAAAACAGCCTGCTTCTTCCCATCTGCCATACCAGTATTTTTCAATTTTTTCAGGGTTATATCTTACATCTCCAGTCATTTTATCTATCCTCAAGTGAATAAAAATTGATATTTTCTTTCACCACAATGACCATTCCATTTTCTTCGAAAATTTTACGAATTGCAGAAAAAATGTTTTCAGCCCTGCACGATTCAGAATCAACACAGGCAACACCCATAATACTTCTTTGCCATTTATCATGATAGCCAAGTTCTGCTATGGATACATTATAACGACTTCTGGACTTTGTTAGAATTGATTGGAGTATGTTTCTTTTATCCTTGAGATTCTGCGCATAAGGCATATGAAGTTCAACCATCCATACACCAACCACCATGTTTTCCTCCAGTTATTGTATTCTGAAGATGGTTAACCAGATATTATATTCTATTTTGCCTATCTAATTCAATCGCTGTTTTCACGGCTTCCTGCATTACGAATTTAATGGGGACTTTCTTCTCAATAGCGACTCTCCTGCAATCTTCATACTCTGGCATAATGTTAACTGTTTCTCCAGCAACATATCCAAATTTCACACTAATTTCACCATAAAAAGTTTTTATTTTTTTTTGAACTCTTTCAAGAACTATCCTGTTTTCTTCTCTGTATCTTAAACCAAGAGATGTTGTCTCCTGAAAAATGATTTTTGAAATTGCCTCTCTATGTTCGGGCTTACACAAAATCCTAATCAAAAAAACAGGTCGTGATTTCTTCGTGGTACCAGTAAAAAAACAAACCTCAAGAGCGCCTGCTTGATAAAGTGTATCCATCAAATGTTCAAAAATCACTGGGTTCATATCATCTACAGACGTTTCAATGATGCCTATGGTCTCTGCCCTTTCTAAAACTTCTTTTCCATACACAAATTGAACAGTATTGGGCAAATCAGTGGTTTGTGTTCCTGTTCCAAACGCATAACCAAGGGGCATCATTATCGGAGAATCACCAAATGAATCTGCCAGTCCTTTAACGATTGCGATACCTGTTGGTGTTGATATTTCAAAAGGAATATTACGAAGTATCACAGGAATTTCTGAAATCATCTCCATTGTTGCGGGCGCAGCATTAGAAATACCTACAGAAGAAGCCACCAGTTTTGTAATTTCTAGCTGTTCCATCGCGAGGACAGAAAAAGATACTTCCACAAGAGCATCAGTTTGACCAATAGCATGAAAATGCAATCGGTCCAGATTCTCTCCATGAACTCTGCCTTCCGCTTCTGCAAGAATATTAAAAATTTTCAGTATTTTGTTCTTTGTTGAAGCAGATAGCCCGCTATTTAAAAAAATTGAAACAATTTCATCGTAAGACCTTTCATTTTCTTTTTCCTCAACATTCACAATAAACTGATTGGCTTTAATTCCATGAAAATGCCCGACAGCTCGCGTCACCTGACGTATCTCGATGTCATATGTTGAAGGAAATTTCACTTTTTTTAGATGTCTTTCAACTTCCTTCACATCTACACAACCTGAAAGAGCTGCGCATATCATATCACCAGCGCAACCATTTTTGATGTCCAGATAACCTATCATGATTTTTTCTCTTCCTGATAAACCTGAGCAATCGCAGTTTTGACAAAATCAACCTTAATATCCTGAGCAATTTTTAATGTCACAATCTTTCCTTTTATCTCTTCAACAGTGGCAATCATTCCACCGATTGTAATAACACGATCACCCTTTTTTAAATTATCCAGCATTTCTCTGCGTTGTTTTTCCTTTCGCTGCTGCGGTAGAATCAAAAGAAAATAAAAAATAAAGAAAATCAACAACAGAGGCAAAAGCGCCTGAAATAATGACGCGCCCTGTGTGCTATTCGGCATATTGCTCCTTTCGTTTGTATTTTTCGAGAAACTCTTTTTTAAACTTTTGAAAAGTTCCCCGTTTGATGTTCTGGCGAATCTTTTCCATCAACTGTCCAATAAAATACAGATTGTGATAGGAGTTTAATCGCATTCCAAGCATTTCCTTCGCGTTAAAAAGATGCCGTATGTATGCTCTGGTGTATGTTCTGCACACAAAACAATCGCATTCGGCATCAAGAGGCAACTGCTGGTTTTTACACCATGCCGCCTTAATATTAAACTTACCTGACCAGCTAAGTGTTGTTCCATTCCTTGCAATTCTTGTTGGCATAGCGCAATCAAAAAAATCAATCCCGGCATCCACGCATTCAACAATCTGGTCTGGCATGCCCACGCCCATAAGATAAACAACCTTTTCCGTCGGTATCATTCTACACAGAGAATTTATAACTTCGAGTGCCATTTCCCAGGGTTCTCCAATGCTCAACCCTCCTATACCATAACCAGGGAAATCTATATTTTCAAGATTCTCCAGACACATTTTTCGTAAGTTGATATCTGTTCCGCCCTGAATAATTCCCCACAGTTGCTGTGTCTTTTGAAAGTATGCACTGGAGCACCTTTTTGCCCAGGCAATTGTTCTATAAACACTTGCTTTGATTTCATCTACATTATCCCAGATTTTCGGACAATAATCAAGACACATAATAATATCTGCACCTATCTGTTGTTCAATTTCTATCATCTTTTCTGGTGTAAAATAATGTTCAGTACCACTTTCAGGAGATTTTAGCGTTATCCCATTTTCATCTATCCTTGAATTAGGTAAACTGAACATTTGGTAACCACCGCTATCTGTAATGGCAAGACCATTCCAGTTCATAAATTTATGGATACCACCTGAATTTTTAATAATTTCCAATCCTGGTCTAAGATATAAATGATAGGCATTCAAAATAATCGCATCAAAACCAAGTGATTTTACCTCTTCTGAAGTTAAAAGCTTTACACTTGCCGCTGTCGCAACCGGCATAAAACAAGGTGTTTTTACTTCTCCGTGAGAAGACAAAAATATACCGGTTCTCGCATATCCATCGTTGCTGGTGATTGTAAAAGAAAACATGTTAACATAAATTTTAACACAAATAATGCTGATTTCTAAATAATTAACATTGCATCGCCATAGGAATAAAACCTGTATTTCTTTTCAATTGCTGTTAAATATGCCCTTTGAATAAGAGATGTACCGCCGAATGCACATACCATGTATAAATGAGTGGAACCAGGAAGATGAAAATTTGTTATCATACTGTTTATACAATGAAAATGATATCCTGGTTTGATAAACAAATCTGTTGAACCTTTACGGGCAACTACTGCGCCATTAACAAAACAACTCTCCAACGCTCTCACGGTACTGGTACCAACCGCACAAATCTTTTTTCCAGAATTCATCGCATTGTTAATTACACTGGCTGTTTCTTCTGAAATTTCAAAAAATTCAGGCAGTACCACTGGTTTTTCACCGTCAAAATCTATTCTACGAAATGATGCCCATCCTATATGCAGGGTTAGAAAACATATCCTGACACCCTTTGATTTCAATTGTTCAAGAGTATCATCAGTAAAATGCAATCCTGCTGTTGGTGCTGCGATAGAACCATGTTTTTTTGCGTATACTGTTTGATAATCAATATTGTCTCTCTCATCAGAAACTCTTTTCATATATGGCGGAATTGGCATTTTACCTATCTCAGAAATTTTTTGGTCATCTGCGTCAAATTGAACCATCCAGGAACCAATTTTATTTTTCTCCAAAACCAGCGCTGAAATGTCTGCAAAGTGCAATTTTACTCCAGGTTTGACTTTTCCACGGATAAGCGCCTCCCAGGTTTTTTCATCAACCTTTCTCAACAAGAGCAATTCGATATGCCCTCCTGTTTTTTTCCTACCATACAATCTTGAAGGAATCACCCGACTATCATTCAAAACCACTACATCCTCGGCTGAAAAAAAATTTACAATATCCCTGAATATAAAGTGTTCTATAGAATTTTTTTCACGGTCCACAACCATCAAACGTGCTTGGTCCCTTTTCTCTAAGGGTCTTTGCGCAATTCTATCGGGTGGAAGATCGTAATCAAATATCCTGTTCATGGCTTATAAAACAAAAATATTAACGGATGAGCATAGAGCATATCGTGAAGTGTCCACCTGAAATCAAACTCAAATGGACCAATCCTGGCAGGGTTAGCGAAAATTTTTTTGACAATAAATCCTTTTTTCTTCATCTGCCAGATCTTTTTGTTCATTTCTTGCATTCTGTCACCAGAAGTCAGAAAATACTGAAGTTCGCCAAGAATTAAAAAACTCCCTGGTTCCGCATTCTGTAAACTGTGTTCAGGAATAATTGATACTGAATATTTTAATGGACTAACAGGTGGAACCTCAAAAATCCACGGATCTTTTGTGTAAATAATTGTGCTTGCTGGCTTAATTTCTCTTTCAATATATTCTGCAGCTATCAGGCGAACATCTTTTTTACTCATTAAGACGGAATAGGCAAGGGATTTGGAAAAACTACCTACAAGAAAAATCATGCACATCATAGCGCCCAATAGTCTGCTCCGTAAATTACGAATTTGTAAAATCCAGTCAAAAAAACAACCAGCGCTTAAGCTTAAAAATGGCAAAACAATCAGATAGTAGCGGGCATATTTAAAACCGCCTGCACTCAATAACGGCAAAAACATTAACATGCAACAAGTAAGAACAATTCTGTCCGAAAAATTTCTTCGTACTGCCTGTACGCAAATTCCAGCAATATAAAGAATCAAAATCAGCCATACCCCAACCCACAATGCACCAAAACATTCTCCCGGAAATCGAAAATAACTCAAAAAATCTGAAGCACCGACACCCCGTGAAAATGTTTGGTACATTACATCACGTTTAAATTCTTGAAACGATATTAATGCATAAGGCGTGGTAATTAAAAATCCCACGAGAAGAAGGAAAAACAAAATCATCGTGTCTTTAAAAAAGCGGAAATTAAAATTCCGCCTATCAGCAAAATATACAAACGGAAGAGCAAAAATCATTGTCACAGCTGGATACTTTGTACCAGATGCAACACCGATAAAAAAAGAAGACAGGCAAAGGAATAAAAATTTTTTTGTCCTGATAAATTTCACTATAAAGAAAAGTGATACAATGATCCAGAACACCATAGGAATATCCACTGTCATATAGTGGCTGTTGATAACATATAATGGAGATAACCCCAGACACGCTGTGGCAAACAGCCCTCCCCATTTACCATACAGGAAAACTGCCACCATTGTAAAAAAAATAAGACCACATACTGCCATTGTAACTGTCAATAATCTTCCCGCAAGATAAATCTTTCCCATCTCTTCACGGTGATTGAAATAATAAGAAATATCAGTGGTTAAATTTACAAATTTCATTATTGAAAATATTTCAAGAGTAATGGCGACAAGATATATCTGACAGGACGGATACTCAAAAAAGTGAGGATTGAAATCCAGTTTCTCTGGAGACATTGCGCTGATACTTTTAAGAATATTTTGTTCATCAGGATGAAACGATCTGATGGAATTGAAAACCGAACGTGGTAATTTTTCTTCTGATTTTTCCTTTGAAATCTGCCAGCTTTGTTTTACATACTGTTGTGAAACGCTTATGTTTCCATGATAATAATTCTCAATATATGAAGAAGGAAGACCCCATGTGATACCGAGCAAATACAAAGTACAGCATCCAATATACAGCAAAATCAGCGATAGCACATACCAGTGTTTCATTTTCCAAACCTGATTTTAATCAAATCGATAAACATGCGAATAGAATCTCTAAAAATTCTAACAGTACTATAGGGCGAATTCATCCAAATGACCCCAATTTCTTTTATACAGTAATTCAACTGTGTTGCCCTGAATAAGATTTCTACATCGAAAATAAAACCCTTATGTTTGAGATTTGAAAAAATTTTTTTGGCCACTTCCAGTTTGAAAAGTTTAAATCCACACTGTGTATCAGAAATTGACAATCTCAAAATTTGATGTACCAAAAATTGAAAAATCCATCCTGATAATTTCCTGTGCCATGGCTGAGGAATAGGGATGACTGAATCTTTTAATTTCCTTGACCCAATCACAATATCGTATCCTTCGAAAATAAAATGTTCCATTTTCTCTATCTCGGAAATTGGCGTAGAAAGATCAGCATCAGAGACAAGAACCATCTTTCCTTTCGCGGCCAAAACACCTGTTTGAACTGCTGCTCCTTTACCGGCATTTTTTGAGTGAACGATAAGTTTTACGTTTGGAAATTCATTAATCATGGATGAGACAATTTTCCTGGTGGAATCAATGCTACCATCATCTACAACGATCACTTCGAACGCCGCATTCTTGTCTTTAAAATACTCGCATATTTTTGAAATAGTTCGTTGTATTCTCTTTTCTTCATTATAGGCAGGAATTACAACAGACAATTCTAAGGTTTCCATGAATTCGTTATCGCACATAAGTAAAGTTTAATATAGGGAAAAGTTTTTAAAATCTTAAATTTCGATCTTCCCTTCTTTCTTCCATACCATACAGTTGGTACATCGCATATTTTATATCCTTGAAAATAAAATTTTAATGCCGCTTCCATAGAAATAGCAAATCCCTTTTCATTCAAACATATTTGCTGCAACGATTTTCGTCTGTATAGCTTAAATGCATTGGAAACATCTCGAGTCGGTATGCCAGCAAGATAATATAAAGAAAGGCAAACAAATTTAGAAAAAAAGTTTTGGAATTTTGGCCCTCCATATTTTCCACCATTTTTCATGTACCGGCATCCGCATACAAGATCAAAACCTTCTTTTGCCTTTTCAATCATCAATTGAATCGTTGCCGCATTATCACATCCATCAGCCATTACAGGTATTACATATTCACCTTTTGCATGAGCGAACCCTGTTTTCAGTGCATTCGCAAAACCGGGTTCATTGTCATTATGAACCAGTTTTACCTGCGGTCTTTTCTTAGCAATTTTTCTCACAATCATCTCTGTGTTATCAGTTGAATGGTCATTTACAACGATAATTTCAGTAGTATCCCCATTGACAAAAGAAAAAAGGGAATCAATCGTTTCTTCCAGATTTTCCTGCTCGTTCCTTGCCGGAATAACGATACTTAACAGAATCCTGTTTTCCTCACACAAGTTTCTTTTCCTTTAACTCTTTCAACGCCCTTTCAAAACCATCACTGGCATCTGTCTGTTTTGACCAGTCCAATAACATTGTTAGCCCTTTCTTTAATGAAACTTCCGGCTTAAATCCCAGCATTCTTTTTATCTTCTTTATATCTGCAAAACAATGTCTCACATCCCCTTTTCTGAAGTTGTAGGTCACAATGGGCTGCAATGATTTTCCTGCCATCCTGATCAAAAGTCTTGCGATTTCAAGAATAGTTACAGGCTTTCCAGATCCAACATTGAAAATCTCATAATTTGCACGATCCTGTTCCAGGACAAGAATATTTGCCTTTATAACGTCTCCTACCCATATAAAATCCCTTGTCTGAAAACCATCTTCAAAAACCACAGGAGGATTATTATTCTTTATCCTACTGATAAAAATAGCAGTCACTCCTGTATAAGGATTAGAAAGGGATTGACGCGGCCCAAAAACATTGAAAAATCGTAATGAAACAACAGGTATGCCATAAGTTTTTCCGATTAGAAGACTCATTTCTTCCTGTTCCTTTTTTGAAATAGCATAAATTGAATTAGCCGATAATGGAGATTGTTCAGTTGTTGGAATTGGTCTTGCAATCTTCCTGCATTTTGGACATTTTATTTCCCAGAATTTACGGTCTCTTTTCCCACTTTTAGAAATGTTTCTCAATTCTGGCTTAAATATTCCACACTTTTCACATCTTGCCATACCCTCACCATAACTGCTCATTGATGCAGCGACTATTACTTTTTTAATACGATGCTTGGTATTGACAAGTATATCAAGAAGATTTGCGGTACCACAGATATTTGTGTCAACATATTTTGAAATCTTATATTGAGATTGTCCTACGCCAACTGCTGCGGCAAAATGGAAAACATAGTCATGGAAAATCAAAACGTCCTTGAATTTTTCATAATTTCGTACATCGCCTTTTACAAAATTTGCTTTTTTATTGATATAATCAGGAATTTTGCCCTCAGGATGAACCTGTCTGTCAAGTGAGTCGAAAATTGTAACCTTGTAGCCTTTTTCTATGAGTGCGTCGCATAGATGACTCCCAATAAAACCTGCCCCTCCAGTAATGAGCACTTTTTTCATGATGTTTTACCAGTATAATAAGAAAGTGTTTTTGTAAGTCCATCATCAAGATTGATAGTTGGTTCCCATCCAAGAAGATTTTTTGCAAGCTCAATATCTGGCTTTCTTTTTCGCGGGTCATCGGGAAGAGGTGGCAAAAATTCAATTTGAATATTCGTTCGTGTAATATTCCTGATTTTTTCTGCCAGTTCCAGAATCGTGAATTCCTCGGGGTTTCCAAGGTTAACAGGCATGTGATAATTTGATTCAACAAGCATCAGTAAACCTCTTATTAAATCATCCACATAACAAAAACTTCTTGTTTGTTTGCCATCACCATATACGGTAAGTGGCTCTCCTTTTATCGCCTGCGAAATAAAATTTGGAATAACTCTACCATCATCAAGTCGCATTCTTGGACCATATGTATTAAAAATTCTCGGGAGATATGTTTTGATACCATACTTTTTGTGATAAGCCATTGTAATCGCCTCACCAAATCTTTTCGCTTCATCGTACATTGACCGAGGTCCTATTGGATTAACATTTCCCCAGTAATCTTCTTTCTGCGGACTTGTTAAAGGGTCTCCATAGACCTCTGAAGTAGAGGTAAAAAGGAATTTTGCTCCTGTTTTCAGGCAAAGGTCCAGGCATTTCTTTGTTCCTATAGAATTTACCAGAAGAGTTTCGATTGGAAATTTTACATAATCTTTTGGAGAAGCAGGGCTTGCAAGATGAAACACAATATCAGGCGTAAATAGCAATTTTTTTTCAACTTCACAGGTAATGATATCCTCTTCAATAAAAATAAAATTTCTGCTTTTCACTAAATGCACAACGTTTTCCTTATTTCCTGTAATCAAATTGTCAATACACAAAACCCTGTCCCCCTTTCTCACCAATGCATCACATAAATGACTTCCAAGAAACCCAGCGCCTCCAACAACAATTATGTTCATATTTTTCTTCCTATTCCGGTATACTGAAATCCGAGTTTTTTGAGATACTGTGGATTGAGAAAATTTCTTCCATCAATAATTCGAGGTTTTTTCATCAATTGCTTCACCTTTTTGAAATCGAGAGATTGAAACTGTGGCCATTCTGTTAAAAGTATCATCAATTCAGCATCTTTCAATGCATCATAGGGATTTTGAGCTACTAAAACACCAGGTAAAGTGCGCGAAAGATTTTTTAATGCCACAGGGTCGTAACAAATAACTTTTGCTCCTTTTGAAATAAGCATTTTCATCACTTCAACAGCAGGACTTTCTCTCAGGTCATCTGTAAAGGGTTTAAATGATGCTCCCAAAGCACAAATTTTTTTATTTTTTAAACTTCCATTCAGGAAATTTAATGCTTTTTCTATCACAATTACCCGTTGTTGTTTATTGATTTTTTCAACCTCTTTAAGAAGATTAAAGGAAATACCAAATCTTTTTGCAAGACGAATAAATGCCTTTATGTCCTTAGGAAAACATGAACCCCCATAACCAATTCCTGCTTTGAGAAAAGCCATACCGATTCTTCTGTCATAACCCATACCTTCAGCCACCTTATCAATATCAGCACCGCATTTTTCACATATCTGTGATATCGCGTTTATGAAGGAAATCTTTGTCGCAAGAAAAGAGTTTGATGCATGTTTGATCAATTCAGCACTTTTAATATCTGTAAATATTATGGGCGATTTTAAAGGCTTGTAAAGTTCATGCAATATTCTTTTCGCCCTTTCGCTTTCCACTCCCACAACAATTCTGTCTGGTTTCATGAAATCATTTACTGCAGCTCCCTCCCGAAGAAACTCAGGGTTTGCCGCAACATCAAATTCTATCCCTGTCGGCGTCAAAATACTCAGACTTTTCTTAACCCATTGGCCAGTAAAAACAGGAACAGTACTTTTTTCAACGATGAGTTTGTATGTTCTTTTTTGTTTTTTTGAATTAAGCACCTTTGCAATTTGAAAAATCACATTTTCTATTGCTGACAGGTCTGCTTCACCACTATCAGTTGAAGGAGTACCAACAGCAATAAAAATGATTTCTGAATTTTTAACTAATTTATTCACAGAAGATGTAAAAACTAATCTACCTTTTTTTACAGTATCTTTGACTATGTTTTCAAGTTGTGGCTCATAAAAGGGCATCTGATTTTCTCTCAGGGTCTTTATCTTTACAATATCATTGTCAGCACAGATGACAAAATTACCCATTTTTGCAAAACATGCAGCTGTTACAAGTCCCACATGTCCTGCTCCTATGACACCAATGTGTTTCATGTTTTTATCCTGAATAAAATTCTGGATGTAATGTTATCCATTTAATCAATTCCTTAATGCCTTCGTATCCAGAAATTCTTGGCCTCCAGTTTATTTCTCTTTTAATTTTCTTATTTTGGCTGATAAAAACCTTCTGGTCTCCTGGCCTCCAGTTATCAAAACCATACTTCATTTTTTTACCTGTGATTTTTTCGATAATGGATATTAACTCAAGCAATGAGAATGAATTTTTTGTTCCACCGCCGATATTAAAAATTTTACCAGCACATTGCTCAGGCATACGCATGACCTTCTTATAAGCATCAATAAGGTCTTTTACATGAAGGATATCTCTTACCTGTTTTCCATCACCATATATTGTTATTGGATTACAAGAAAGATTCTGTAAAATAAAGTGCACAACCCAGCCCTGATCAACATTTCCATGCTGATAAGGACCATAGATGCACGACTGTCTGAATACAACTGTTTTCATTCCGTAAATACGAAAATAATCTCTTACATATTGGTCTGCTGCGCCTTTTGAACAGCCATAAGGAGAATGGAAATCAAGTAATTCATTTTCGGATATACCATCTGGTCTCTCCACAAGTTTATATCTCGTACTGGTTTGTTTAATTTTCAGATGCGAAAGGTCTCCATAAACCTTGTTTGTAGAGGCAAATAGAAACATCGCATTTCTGGAATTCTGTCTGCATGCTTCTAAGAGATATAACGTTCCCGTTGCATTCACCTGGAAATCATAAATCGGATCATTAACAGAAGATGTCACAGCAACCTGAGCCGCAAGATGAAATATAGATTTCGCTCCTATGGTGATTTCTTTGACAAGTTTGTAATTTCTAATATCACCTTTTATAAATTCAAGATTTTTATATCCATGCGATAAAAGAAATCTCAGATTTTTTTCAACACCTGGTCGCGAAAGGTTGTCAAAAATAATCACATTGTTTCCTGGATTCCGCACAAGATCTAACGCCAGGTTTGTTCCTATAAAACCAGCTCCACCTGTTATCAGTATTTTTTCCATGTCCTTATCAGTACTATATTATACACTGAAACACTGCAATTACTGGCCAATTTTGTATTTTCTGCCTATTATAATTATTGAATCCGGAACAAAAAATGGTTGAAATAAAATTTTAACAAGGTAAAGAAAAATTGCACCCGGTGAGAGAGAAAGAAAAAAACCAGGCAGATCTCTTGTTTGGATAACACAAACGCTTTCAAATCCCGCAAGGAATAAAAGATTTCTAATCGACCTAAAATTAAAATGGAATATCTGTGCAGGGATATGAAGCAAACTTTTTGATTTTCCAGTAAATTTTAATAGATTGGCAATATGAAAAAGAAACATGGAATGAACAGGTGTTTTAATGATGATCAATCCATTGTCCTTAAGAATTTTGTTAACACTCTTGAGATATTCTAATGGATAATTTACATGTGCAATAACATCTAACATTGTTACAATATTAAAATAGTTATCAATAAACTTTGCCTGCCTTATATCACCATAAATAACATCAAACCCCCTTTTTTTACAATGTTCTACAGCAAATGGTGAAATATCAAGTCCAGTAATATTGAAGTTTCTCTTTTTTGCAAGTTCGAGAAATATTCCAGTACCACAACCTATATCAAGTAAATTTCCTCGGGGTAATGTTATTTTTTTTTCGATATTTGAAAATAGTTTTTGAAGATATCGTTTTCTTTTGAAATACGATTTTATGTACCATTGAAAAAAATATTTTTCATCATACAAATTTGTCAAATTGGATGCAGGTGGACAAAAGATCACATCGCATCTTTTGCATCTTCTTGCAATATACTTTTTTTCTTTCCAGACAACCCGGGTACCTCCTCCACATATTAAACAAGAATTCTGTATTTTATCAATGTCCATATAGCAATCAAACCATCTTTCCACTTAATTTTTTTACCTTCTCTTTTTGTTCGTGGTGCATACTTAATAGGAACCTCATATATTTTTATCCCCTTCTTTGCGATTTTTGCAGTCACTTCAGGACAGAATTCAAATCTTTTGCAATTCAGTTTAATGGATTTTATCACGCTACTTTTGAACATTTTATAGCAGGTCGGTTCGTCTGTGATAGAAGTATCATAAAGCACATTTGATAAGAATGATAGCAATCTTCCGCCCACATAAAATGAAAATGAGGATTTCGGGTTTTTACCGAGTACCCTTGACCCATAGACAACATCCGCTCTACCCTCCTTGATTGGTTTGATCAGATGAAGAAAATCCATGGGGTCATACTCAAGATCTGCATCCTGTATCACAACTACATCTCCTGTTGTTTCCTGCAATCCTCTCCGTATTGCATAGCCTTTGCCCATGTTTGTTTTAATAAAACAAATTTTTATTTCAGGATGCCTGCCCTTCAGTTGTTCAATAATCTCAGTTGTTCCATCGGTACTACCATCATCAACAATGATAATTTCCTTCTCCAGTGGAACCTCAAGCACTCTTTGAATAATCTGTGCAACCGTTGCCTTTTCGTTATAAACAGGAATAATAATGGAAAGCTTCATATATTTATCTTTCCTTTAATAGAATCCACGAGCCACAAAAATCCAGCTGAGGCAAACAAAATCACAAAGGGTTCTATGGCAATTCTATAACGTATGGAAGCAATAAAAATCATATGAAAAATAGTAAAAAACGCAATAATTCCTATTAAAAATCCTGTTTTGCAATTTCGTACAGGCACAAACATTCCAAGAACGAAAAATGGAATCAATAATCCAAAGCTCAACACGCTAATAACATTGTATAATGTTCCACTGTACTCAGAAGCATTTGGAACAACGTTCCAGAATCTGATAAATTTTTTCCACAGCAATAAAGTAAACCTATGCGGATCTTTTTTTATACAATCAAATGTTAAACTGTAAAAAACTGCGTCTCTTTTCGATTCCTCAATCTGCCAGACACCTTCAGGAAAATACCTGCATGGACCTCCCTGTGAATAAGGATTGTTTCCTTCCCAGAACACTGCTCCACCCATTGTGGTTCCAGGTACAAACTTACCAAGAACAATATAGTTCCTTATCACCCACATGCTTAAAACCAGAATAAATCCAGCAATGGCAAATGCCATTTTCTTTAACTTGTTTTTCATCTCCTGCTTAGTGCACAGCACAAAAAGTACACAGAAAGGAAAAAATAATTCCATTGTTGGTCTGCATAGCCCAGCAAGTCCGCAGACCCCACCAGAAACAAATCCATAAAACGGCAATACATTTTTTTCCGTCAATTTAATAAATGATAGAACACACCATGCCACCAGAAATACAAATAAGGTTTCTGTAAGCAAAAAACCAGAATAAAAAATAAAAAATGGATAAATAGATGAAATGCCTGCTGCCAATATTCCAACCTTTTTGTTGTAAATCCTTTTCCCGAGGCAATAAACAAGATATATGCTTGCAGTGGAAATCAAACACTGTGAAATCCTGATTCCCTTCAGTCCAATTCCAAATTTAGCAAATAAAACAAGGAACAAAGGATAAAGCGGTGGTCTGTATGCTTTCAGGTTTTCTCCAACTATCAGACCACGACCTTGCAAAAAATTTTCTACCATTTTCCAGTATTCATGTTCATCATCAAAATAAAATGCTGGTTTAAGATAAAGAACAAATACCATCCTCAAAATGAAGCCAAAAAGAATTATGAAAAAAATTTTTTTGTTAAAAATTTTGCCCGCCATATTTTCACCCTGAATACGAAAAACGAATTGTGTCCATAAATACCAATTCTTGGAAGCGCGTATATGTCAAAATCACCTTTCCAGTTTGTCACAACTGCACCAGTATATCCTGCATTTTTAACCATGTCCCTAATTTTCTTATTCTGTTTGCCATATGGATAACAGAAAAAGTCTATTTTTCTTCCAATATTTTTTTGAATAAATTTTTTTGACTCAAAAATCTCGTCCCAGGCGTGTTTTCTATCAAGGACAGTAAGGTCAGGATGGGAAAGAGTATGCGATCCAAAGTCCACATTAGACCTCAACATCTCCTGAACCTCTTTCCATTTGAGGTATCTATCTTTTTCTTTGTCTTTGTATTTGTTATAAATTTTCTCAGTACCAATAAAATGCGCAATGAGAAATATTGTAGGTCTGATGTTATATTTTTTTATCACAGGATATGCAAAAAAATAATTATCCGCAAAGCCATCATCAAATGTGACACAAAATCTATTTGTGAATGACCTTTCTTCAATGTACTGATAAAGAGACACAGGTTTATATCCCTTGTCGAGCAGAAACTTTACCTGGGATTCAAACATCTCAGGTGTCACGCTTAATGCATCGTCAGGATACCAGGGATTTATTCTGTGATAAGCAAGAATCATTGTTTTGCCTTAAGTTTTTTGAATCTGTAAGATATGATTAACCAAATCATTTTTAATCCCAAAACCAGGGACTTTCTGAAACTTCCTGTTACAGAAGATTTTCCAATCCGTGGTTTATAGTTCACCGGGATTTCAATAAATTTCATTCCGCGCTTTGCAACAAGAATTGTTAATTCCGGACCAAAATGTTGAGTCCCTACTGAAAAATACGGTTTTACTTTTTCGTACAAATGTCGTTTTATCAATCTCATAGTACAACCAACATCTGTAAGGGTCGTTGTGTTATACAAAAACTCCAGAAGTTTTGCAACTGCCCAGTTGCCCCATTTCAAAAATGCTCCCATATTTGCGCCATGCCATATCAATTCTCTTGTCGTTCGGGTACCAATCACATAATCAAAATCATCAGAATATGCAAGCAATTTAATAACGTCCCTGCCTGAGAATGTGCCATCTGGTTCTGAAATGATTAAAAGGTCTCCGGTTGCTTGTTCAAGTCCTTTCCATATCGCATAACCATAACCCTGCCTTTTTTCATAAACAATCTTTGCTTGTGTCTTTTTTACTTCTTCATCTGTTCCTGCAATTGCATTATTGTTCACAACGATGATTTCGTCCACAAAACCAGAACCAAAAAAATCTTCTATGGCCTGTCTTATAGAATCTTTTTCATTATAAGTTGGAAAAATCACTGACACTTTTTTGTCTCTCCACATTATTTTTCTCCTAATATTACTTCATGTGCACATATGTAATTCAAAAATGGAATATTTTCAATACCCTTTTCCAGAAAAGTGAAAAGGGGCATGGACAAAGCAGGCGCAAAGTCAGGTACAAACCCTTTTCGTTCGTGTTTGATCAAACTTAATCCATTACTTTTCATTTCTCTTATAATAATCTTTGCGGAAAATATTTTTTCACGGCCTGTATCCTGCGGGACCCGTTTCATTAACCAATGCCAATAAGGGTTAATTCTATTATGATCCCATATCAGCAATCTTCCTCCAACTTTCAAAACACGTACCATCTCCTTCAAAGCATGCCTAAACTCTATATGGTTTAAATGGTGCAATGTGGCAACACATATCACACCGTCAAAGCTTTCGGCAGGAAATGGAATGTTCTTAATGCAGGCACATACGATTCTGCCCGGAAGTCTATTCTCTGCAATCTTTGCCATCTCTTGAGAAATATCAATGCCATATACATCAAACCCTGCCTGTAAAAGATGCATAGTCAAAAGGCCTGTTCCACAGCCAGCATCAAGAATTTTTTTTCTACTTCCAAAATTTTTCTTAATGTACTGAATCCGTTTTTCAATATAGTGATCACGGACAAACCTCTTAAACACGCTGTCATAAACTTCAGCAACTGAATCAAAATTTCCTGACATGATTCTTCCTAAAATCCTTAAAAAACCAAAGTGCATAAATACAAAAAACTAACATCAGTGGCATCACAGGAAATCTATATCTGATGGCAGCACGAATCAAAATTGTAAAAGTCGAAAATGTAACAACAAATCCTTGCAATATAAAAAATTTTCTCCATTGTCGAAAGGATAAAAAAAACCCAATCCAGCCCAGAATAATTAACGGGCTTTCAATAAAAAAACTGATCATGACGTGCTTTTTGCTGTATGGCTCGCCTGGTCCTGAAATTGTATGCGGGAAAAATCGCCAGAATCTGATAAATCTGTCTATCACAAGATTGAAATAAAGGACTGGATTTTTCTTTACAAAATCAAAACCCATACGATAGAATTTTCTATCTATCTCAACCTCAGAAAGTCCTCTGAATTCTTCTATGTTTTCAGCATGATAAAAGCCACTGGGTTCACCTAATACCCTTTCATTATTAGCAATGTAAAATACTACCCCACCTTCGGTTGAACCAAGTACAAGTGTATGATGTATAAGATAATTGCGCACAACCCATGGAAGTATAATCAAACTACCACTGCAGAAAAACAAAACCTTCTTAAGAAAATTCTTTTTGTGAATAAAAAAATAAATAAGAATCACAGGAAACAAAACAATGGCAAGAGGTCTGGTCAGGAAAAGACAGCCAAATGTTATTCCGGAAACAAAGTATATTAATAATTTATCTGTTCTCACTGCAAGAACTGATAAAAAAGTCAAAACGACAACGAAAAACGCTGTCAGTGTTTCAGGCGCAAGATATCCTGTCCAGAAAATCGCAACAGGATATACAGCATAAATTGTAGCACACACGATGGCTGCTTTGTTATTGACCAAAAATCCAGTAAGTAAAAACAAAAAGATAGCAGTCAATGAACTTACAAAAGCAAGACCAATCTTTGCAGCGAGAAAACTGTGTCCAAAAATCTTATAGATAGCAGCAAGAAAAAAAGGAAAACCAGGAGCTCTCCATGAATAGAATGGTTTTCCATCGACAAAATATGGATTATTCACCCAGTAGCCCTGTCCAGAAGCAAGTTTCCAACCAAGTTCATCCCACCAGTCCCCCCATACATCCACTGAATTATCCAGTGTTAAAATGAAGCAAATGCGCGCGACAAGAGCGACAAAAAAAATCAACATCAAAATTTTTAAATTCTTCTTTTCCATATTAAAATCATAGGGTTTGGATGACACCAGTCATACGGTATCTTCTCAGATTGACTGAATTTCAATCCAAAAAATTTTGGTTCTTTTTTGAATTCTTTTATAATTTCATAATCAGAAAGAAGTTTCCTGATATCCTGAAGCGATCCTCCCCTCACCCATTGATACTCGCTTACGATAAAGTATCTGGGGCTGGATTTCGATTTTGGCTCGCCTATTTTTATATCATATTTCAAGAATTGAAAAGGTGGACTTCTCCAGGGAGATGGTGCTTCAAGAAGACCAATTGAAGAATCTGTGGGAATATTTTTGTTAATCCAGAAACCAGCAACACTGCGAATATTCTTATCACAGAAAAGCATTACATGCGCAAGAGAGAAAATAAACGTAAATATTAAAACAGGCAAAAGTATTGCTATCAGAGCTTTTCCTCCTATTTTTAATGAAACACATAGAATAATCAAAAAGATATATGGGTAGATAACAAAAGAATAGTGAACCCATTTGCCAGTGGTCATTCCAAAATACAATGCAGCTGGTAGCAAACTTATCAGTATCAACAGACATCGTTTTTCCATTGAAAACAAAGAAAAAATTAGAAAAATGGCAGCAATCAGCCATATTCCTGTTCCAAGCCCATATCGTAAAGACACTGTCAAAAAATATTTCAAATTTTCAAAACTTGTAGAATTTTTCCAGTAGGATTGGATATAAGAAAGTTCATTAGCAAATTCCTTAAAGGATAATAAAACATATGGATTTGTTAGAAGATACGAAAAAACAAAGCATACACCGGAAATTACAATATTCTTAAAGATATTTCGTGCATCGCTGGTAACGAAAAATATAGACAGAATCACAGTTAAAAAAACATAACCATAAGAAAGAACACTGCCAAAAGCAAACCCTGAAAAAATAGAAGAAAAAACCATCCATTTCAATTGTCTTTCTTCAAAAAATCTAAAAATCCCATAGAGTGCACACATCACCCACAGCATTCCGCTGCTATATGGCTTGAGATAATGTGACCACATAACAAAACCAGGTGTCATGGAAAATAAAATTGCCACTATCAGCGAAATGTTTTGATCTTTTGAAATCCTAAGACACAATAGATAAAAAATTATGGTTGCAAAGACAAAGGTAAAAGCTCCAAAAATACGAGAAACCGTGTAAAGTTCTCCCATTTTATCGGGATTTCTTAAATAAAAAGCCATATTGGATTTTAATTCAATCAATCCTGTCATTGAACAAAGTTTTAACAATGCTCCTAATGGATATAAATAAATTCCTCCGTATTCAAAAAAATGGGGATTGAAATCAAGATGTGATGGATCCATTTTACTTAAACTGGCAAGAACCGCCTGTTCATCAGCGCCATAGGATCTAACGAGATAACTTCTCATGGAGTTCACAAGTTCTCGCGATATAAGTTTCTTTTTACCTTTAATCACAATAGAAATTTTTTCATCAGGATTGTAATCCGATGAATATGGCGCTCCATAATATATTTGCATGTCACGTATATCCTGATGCGTTTGCAACATGGGGTCGATTAAATCCTCCACAATACTCTGGTCACCAAAAACAAGAGAAATTCTCTCACTATCAGGAACCCCCCAGTTTATACCTTTTGTATGAAAAAAAACTCCTATCAACAATATGATTCCAATGGGCAATACTTTCCTATTCATAAAACCTGTATTTTAATATGGCAAAGATTGCCTTAAATCCATCCTTCCATCCAATTTTCTTTCCTGCTTTCCTGGGATTATATGACACAGAAACCTCTTTGATCTTATAACCTTTTTTTAATATCTTGCATGTAATTTCCGGTTCAATCTCAAATCTTTCAGATTTCAGATTTAATCCAGTCAGAATGTCTGTTGCACAAAGTTTATAACAGGTTTCCATGTCAGTAATATTTGAACGGTAAAGGAGATTGGTTAAAAAAGTTAAAAATTTGTTTGCCAGGAGATTAATCAGTGGCATTTTCCTTTTTTCCAAAAAACGGGAGCCATAGACAACCTGCGCCCCATTTTTCACTTCTTCCACCATTTTGATGATATCAAGAGGATTGAGCTCAAGATCAGCATCCTGAATAATCACGTAGTCGCCAGATACACACTTGATTCCTGTTTTTATAGCAAAACCTTTTCCCTTATTAAATTTTTGAGTAATGACATGAATGTTTTCTTTTGCTGACAATGTTTCTAAAATCTTTGCTGTACCATCAGTAGAACCATCATCTATAACAATAATTTCTTTTTCCACAGGCAGTGCTACAATTTTTTCCAGGACTTCAGTAATAGTATTTTGCTCATTGTAGACCGGAATCAAAACCGAAATTTTCATAATAATATCTTAATATACAGTGCAGAATAATTCAAAATCTCACTTTTTGTGATAAAATAAAATGAATATGATTGAAGCGATATTACTCGGCTTATTACAGGGATTTACAGAATTTCTTCCAGTTAGCAGTTCAGGCCATATTTTACTTGCTCAAAAAATATTATTGAATAATCTTGACCTTCCACTAATGATTTCTGTCCATATGGGAACAGCTTTAGCAATTTTGATTTTTTTCAGATATCGCATACGAAGAATGCTATATTCCATAATAAAAACTGCTGACGCATCTTATAAAGAAGAACGAAAACTCTGGAAGTATCTGATTTTAGCTTCTATTCCCGCTGCTATTGCAGGGTTTTTTATTGAACCTAAAATAGACCAGATTTCAAGTGTTTTTCTTGTTAGTGCATGCTGGATTGTCAACGGGTTGATTCTATTCTTCGGAGAATTGCTGGTTCAAAAAAATCAGAAAAACATACCAATCAATTTATTTTCTTCGTTAGTCATTGGCATTGCTCAGGCAGTTGCAATTCTACCAGGTATTTCTCGTTCAGGAACCACAATAACCGCGGGGAAAAACGCCGGGCTCAAATCTGAGGATGCATTTGAATTCTCTTTTTTTCTCGGAATTATTGCCATAGGAGGTGGCCTGGTTCTTGAATTAATAAAACATCCACAGGGATTTAATTACAACAGTATAATTGGAGCAATCACTGGTATGATTTCAGGTTATATTGCGCTTATGTTACTCTCAAAAACTGTTTATGCAAATAAAATGAAATGGTTTGGGTTCTATACAATTATTGCTGGAGTGATCCTTTTTCTTATAAGACCATGAAACACAAAAAAGTCAGGGTTCTGTCAAAAAAAATTTTTAATGGAAAATACGTGGAATTATTTTTTGAAAATAGATTTGATTCAATTCCTCAGCCAGGTCAATTTGTTCACATTTTTACTGGCGGTGCCTTTATGAGGCGTCCATTATCAATTGCAGGATATTCTCCCGAAAAAATTAGAATCGTTTTTCAGATAAAAGGTCCTGGAACAAAAAAACTGGCTGAACTTTCAAACGGAACAAAGATCGATATTCTCGGACCCCTTGGCAACAGTTTTCCAGGTATTGAAAAACAGCAAAAAATTTATCTTGTTGCCGGAGGTATAGGTATTGCCCCCATCTTATTTGTCGCAGATAAATTCATTCAATCAGGCAATGACTTCAAAATTCTCTATGGAGCAAGAACAAAAAATGATCTGCTTGACTTTTTGCTTCCAGAAGGTAACTATAAGAAAATTATCTCTACTGATGATGGAAGTGCAGGAGAAAAAGCTACAGTTATCGAAATTTTAACAAAAGAAATACTGAAAGAAAAACCAGATATCATATTTTCTGCAGGTCCTTTTGCTATGTTAAAAAGCTTAGGACTCCTGTGTGCAAAAGAAAACATTGATGCCTATGTTTCCCTTGAAAATGTCATGTTCTGTGGTCTTGGTGTATGCCAGGGTTGTGTAGTGGAAACTACATTGGGTTATCAAAGAGTTTGCAAAGATGGCCCAGTATTTCATAACAGATTAATCAAATGGAAATGAAAAAATTGCAAATAAAATTAAGTAAACTGAAACTGGATACTCCAGTGCTACCTGCCAGCGGAACATTTGGATACGGCGATGAGTTAATAGATATCATAGATTATCAATATATTGGAGCAATTATCACAAAAACCTTGACATGGAAAGAGAATGCAGGTAATCCACCACCACGAATATGGGAATTTCAAAATGGGTTGATGAATAGTATTGGATTGCAGAATATCGGAGTAAGACGTTTCTATGAAGAAAAATTGGAAATTCTACGCAACCTTAATAAAACCCTGATAGTAAGCATTGGTGGTAAAAATCAAGATGATATATTCAAAAGTATTGAATTTCTCAGCAATAAAAAAGGTATCGATGCATTGGAACTGAATCTTTCTTGCCCGAATATTGAAACAAATAAAACAATTGCAGAAAATCCAGATTTTACATTCAAAATGCTCAAGGAAGCAAGGCGGCTCACGAACAAGGTATTAATTGCAAAACTCAGTCCAAATGTAACAGACATTTGCGAAGTAGGGCTGGCTGCAGAACAAGCAGGCGCTGACATTTTGAGCGCAGTTAATACATTCAAAGGTCTTTATTATGACTGGAACAGAGAAAAAATGTATGCGGGTGGCGTGTCAGGTCCAATGATTTTTCCAATGGCTTTGAGAATGGTATTTGAGTTGTACAGAAAAGTTTCTATCCCAATTATAGGTCTGGGCGGTATTAACTCCGGGCAAAAAGCACTGGAAATGATTTTTTCAGGTGCTTCAGCGGTTGGAATAGGGACATCTCTGGTCATCATGCCTGATCTTGCATCGAGAGTATGTCAGGTCATACTCGATTATTTGAATAAGACGAGAAAAAATTTTTACTCTGTTATCGGCAGCAGGAATGAAAAAAAACATTGAAAGTAGTCACTCTGGTTTTTATGTAAATGTGCTCAAGTTTATTATTGTGACCATGATATTTCTCAGGCCTTTTTTCGATGGATTTTCAAGTCCTGCATTCAATCACACTTACAATCTCGCGTTTTTCACGTTGTTGCCTGTTTGCATTTTTGTGATGAAAAAAAATTTAACATTCACATATCCTTTGCTTTGTTTTCTGATTTTTACAATAATGTGTCTGGCATTTGTTCCTCTATGGCCTGCATGGACAACAACAATAAAACAGTTTCCCTATTTTTTTAGCCTTCTTACAACATGGTTCCTTTTTAAAATAGTATTTGAAGAAAAGGACATTTCCTGTGTTACCAGTATATTTCTTTGTTCAATGGTATTGATTATGATTTATGGTATTCATCAATACTTCTGGGGATTGGAAGCCACGCGACAAACCATATTGCAGCATCCAGAATTGATAGATAATATATCTGACACATACATGGATCGAATAGCAAGCAACAGAATTTTCTCAACATTTGTTTATCCCAATACATTTGCAGGGTATTTATTAATGCTTTATCCTGTTGTATTTTTTTATCTTTTTTCACAAACGAGTATCTCGCTGAAAATACTGACGGGAATTGTTCTCATCACGTTATTACCAGTATTGGCAGCAACAGAATCCATGGGCGGATGGTTTTGTTTTATTATTGTATCAATTTTGATGCTGATGTACTTTGTAATTCCGAAAAAATATTACCTTTATTTTTGTTTCTTTTTTTTCATAATACTCATTTTACTTGCGTACCATGGATTCACATCCGGAGTGATGCCCAAATTTGGTTCATTGATAGACAGGATAAACTACTGGTCATCAGGAATGCAAATATTCAAAAACCATCCTTTCACAGGTGTTGGACCCGGAAATTTTTCTCAATTTTATCTTCGGTTCAAAATTCCTGGTGCGATGGAAGCAAAATTTGCTCATAATCTAATTGTAGAAATCCTTGTATGTACTGGACTCGTCGGACTTGTTGTTTTCGTAACAACAGCATTTTTTTTCATCAAGGAAAATCTTCACAATTTCCTTTTTCCAAAAAATCAATTAATAGCCGGTTATATATTTGGTATGACCGGATTTTTACTCCACAGTCTTATAGATTTTGATTATGCTAATGTGGCAGTTACCTGCATATTATTCGCCTTTGCTGGACTTGTAGAATCATACTCAGGTACACAAAATATTAAATCAAAAACATTGACAAAATCGCTTGCAGGCATTATCATTATTGTGATGCCTATCGCACTCGTTCTGGAATATAAGACGTGGCAAGTAGAAAATATTTTAGAAAACATTAAAAGAGGTAAAAGCAACAATCCCATTCAGGTTCTGGAACAGGCATCTAATATATTTCCTGAACCTGAAATCTTTTTTATTGAAGGAGAAATTTTCAGGTTTGCGTATCAAGAAACTAGAAATATAGAGTTTGCTGAAAGGGCTGTTGATGCTTACAAAAAAGCCATAGAAATGAATCCTTTGGTACCGCTCTATCACAAAATGCTTGCAAGGTTGTTCGTTGAACTTGGTAAAAATGATGATGCCGAAAAAGAGTTTTTACAGGTAATAAATTTGTATCCATCGAAGGCACTTTATAACATCGAAATTGGTGAATTTTATAAAAAAATAGGAAATGAGAAACTTGCGAAAATTTATCTTGAAAAAGGATTGAATTTGCCGGCCAGTAGCAAAGACGAAGCACGCACAATTAAGGAATATAAGGATGGAAAAGATTTTTGAAATACAGGTCAGAAAGGTTGAAAAACCATGCTTTGCTTCAGGAGACATCCCTGACTTGGCACCTGGAGATCTTTGTATAGTTGAATTTGCCAAAGGAACTCAGGATTATGCAAAAGTTTATGCTATTTTTGACCCTGGACAGATGAATCCTAAGCAAGCCATTTCTGGAAAAATCTTGAGAAAGATAAATGAGCAAGACATGCTTGTAATCCAGGAAAATGAGCTTCTTAAACAAGAGGCATTCAAAATTTGTAATGGGAAAATTAAGGAAATTAATCTGCCAATGAAACTTATCGATGTGACCTATTCATTTGATAGAACAGTAATCACATTCTATTATTGGGCTCCTGGACGAGTCGACTTCAGAAAACTTGTCAAAGAGCTTGCATCGATATTCAATTGCAGAATTGAAATGCGCCAGATCGGACTAAGAGATGAAGCAAAAATTAAAGGTGGCTTTGGTATATGCGGCCAGGAAATATGCTGTCATAGATTTCTTAAAGATTTTGAACCTATTACAATGAAACTTGTAAAGACACAGAGTCTTCCACTTGATATGAGCAAAATATCCGGCTTATGCGGGAGATTGATGTGTTGTTTAATATACGAAAGCAAAATGTATGAAAACGGAGAAAGTGAACAATGAAATTTTATATTACCACGCCGATCTATTACATTAATGCTCAGCCACATATTGGCCATTGTTATACAACAATCGCTGCTGATTGTCTGTCAAGATATCACAGAATGAGAGGGAAAGAAGTATTTTTTCTTACCGGAACAGACGAACACGGAGATAAAATCGCCCAAGCAGCAGAAAAAAAGGGTGTCACAATAAAACAGTTCACAGATGAAATGTCTGATGTATTTAAAAACATGTGGAGCAAACTGAACATTTCTTATACAAGATTCATACGCACAACTGAAAAAGAACACGAACTCACAGTGCGTGAAGTATTTAAAAAACTAATGGAAAATGGAGACATATATCAGGGAGAATACTCTGGATATTATTGTATTCCTTGTGAATGTTTCATACCAAAAGCAAAAATTGACCAATCAAATCCAGCATGTCCTGATTGCAATAGACCAGTGACAATACTGACCGAAAAATCATATTTTTTCAAGTTATCCAGATATGGAAATGCTCTTATTAATTATTTTGAAAAAAACCCTGAGATCATTCAACCACGGTTTCGCCTTGAAGAAGTAAAAAGTTTTATATCTCAAGGACTCAATGACCTTTCTGTCACAAGGCAGGGTTCTATCTGGGGTATACCCTCACCGACGCCTGAAAAGTACACAGTATATGTATGGTTTGATGCTCTCTTAAACTATCTTACCGGAGTCGGTTACAAAAATAATACAACAAACGAATACTGGCCACCTGATGTTCAACTGATAGGAAAGGACATTCTTAGATTTCATGCAATTATATGGCCAGCATTGTTACTGGCACTTGGACTAGAATTACCTAAAAAAATTTTTGCACATGGCTGGTGGACAATCGGTAGCGAAAAGATATCAAAATCTAAAGGGAATATTGTGGACCCGCTCAACCTGGTGAATCGTTTCGGAGTTGATGGTTTTAGATATTTTTTGCTGAGAGAAGTACCGTTTGGACTTGATGGCGAATTTTCGGAAGAGAAATTTATTAAGCGTTTCAACAGTGACCTGGCAAATGATCTTGGGAATCTTGTCAACAGAACATTGAACCTGGTGGAAAAATTGTTCAATGGAATTATCCCGACAGGATATGTCGGTTCTGAAATGGAACAACTTGTTGACAGTGTCATAACAAATGTTGACAAAACAATGGAAGATGTGTGTTTTTCGGATGCTCTTAGTGAAATCTGGAAAATTGTGGGAGAAATTAACAGATTGCTTGATACAGAAAAACCATGGAATTCGCCATTGACCAGCGCAAAAAATACACTTTCACAGTGTATCGCAGGTATACACATTATTTCGTTGTTTATCTATCCTTTTATGCCTGAAACTGCGCAGAAAATTTGGAAAATTCTCAATATACCACACAGTAAAAACAATATTCTACTTAACAAGGATGCTTTGAAAATTCCAGAAGGCATAAAATCTGGTCAACGTGAAATTCTGTTTCAAAGGATAAAAATATGAAACCAATATTCAAAAGAATCATGTTGAAATTGTCAGGTGAGGCACTGATGGGTGATGAAAAATTTGGTATTCACTCAAACTCGTTGATATCCATCGCACAGGAAATCAAAGAAGTGACAGAACTTGGATGTCAGACAGCAATAGTTATCGGTGGAGGAAATATTTTTAGAGGAATTACTCGAGATGAAAAGGTAATCGATGAAATCACTGGCGATTACATGGGCATGCTTGCAACTGTCATCAATGGCCTTGCCCTTCAAAGTTGTCTTGAGAAAATGAACGCAATTACCAGAGTTCAGAGTGCATTTGAAATGAGACAGTTTTGCGAACCCTACATAAGAAGAAGGGCGATCAGGCATCTTGAAAAAGGTAGAATTGTAATATTTGTGGGTGGAACAGGGAATCCCTATTTCACAACAGATACTGCCGCTGCGTTAAAAGCAATAGAAATTGGTGCTGAAGTAATATTAAAAGCAACTAAGGTTGACGGAGTTTATACTGATGACCCATTGAAAAACAAAAATGCGAAAAGGTATGACTGGTTAACATACAAGGATGTTCTTGCAAAAGAGCTGAAGGTAATGGATAATACTGCAATAACATTATGTTTGAACAACAGATTACCAATCATTGTGTTTAATCTTTTCAAGAAAGGAAATCTGAAGAAAATTATATTTGGTAAAGGGACAAAAACAGTGATCGCTGATACCGGTTCAAAACTATGTCATTTACTTTAAAGGAGGAGGTACTATGATAAAAGAAATCTGCCAGCAAGCAGAAATGAACATGAAAAAGGTTGAAGACCATTTCGTCAGAGAAATAAACAATTTCCGTCTTGGCCGCGCTTCTGTATCACTTCTTGAAGGAGTTCTGGTAGAGTATTATGGTTCCAGACTGCCAATCAATCAAATTGCGACTGTGTCAATCCCCAATCCGCAAACTCTTATAATCCAGCCATGGGATAAAACGACCATTGACAAAATAGTAAAAGCCATTCAGATGAGTAATCTCGGATTGAATCCAGTTGCTGATTCTGCAACGATAAAAATTTCAGTGCCACCTCTGAGTGAAGAAAGGAGAAAGGAACTGGTCAAAATACTGAGAAAACTTGAAGAACAGGCAAAAGTTGAAGTAAGGGAAATAAGAAGAAAAGTAAAGGAGGAAATAAAAATACTTGAGAAGGAGAAGAAAATTTCTGAAGATGATTCTTTTAAGGCAACTGAAAAATTACAACAGTTAACAGACAAATTTATCGAAGAAATTGAAAAGAAAACTTCTCTAAAAGAAAAGGAAATTCTTGAGTCATAAGCGTTTTGTTATTGCAATTGACGGACCTGCTGGTGCCGGCAAAAGTACAGTGGCAATGCTTGTGGCAAAGGCACTTGGTTTTCTTTATGTTGATACTGGTGCAATGTACCGGGCACTCACATTGAAAGCAATTCAGTTAAAATTAGACCTCAATGATAGGAATGCACTGATAGACATGAGCAGAAACACCAGAATTGAACTTATCCAGAACGAAAATCATTACAGGGTTTTTCTTGATGGGCTGGAAGTCACAAAAGCCATACGCAGTGAACTGGTCAGCAAAAACAGTCATTTCATCGCATCAATTCCAGAGGTCAGGGAAATATTATGGAGTATTCAACGCTCATATCGAGAAAAATATGACATTGTGATGGAAGGAAGGGACATTGGGACTATCGTTTTTCCAGATGCTCAACTGAAAATCTATCTTGATGCCTCTGTTGAAGAAAGGGCAAAAAGAAGATATCTTCAATTGAAACAACAGGGAATCGAAACAAATATAGAAGATTTAAAAAAAGAAATCATCCTCAGGGATGAAAGGGATAAAAACAGAAACATTGCACCGCTTAGAAAACACCCAGATGCGATCACGATAGATACAACCTACCTGACGATTGAACAGGAAGTATCAATGATTGTTCATCTATACAAACAGACCACTGAAAAAAATAAAAAATAACGCTATCTTCTGGTTTCTCTATGGGAATCTCTTTTGAATGAACGGGGATGAAAGGCGGTTTTTTTCCTTTCCTGTTCCAGTTCCTCGTGTGTGAGAGCCTGTTTCCGGCTCAAATTTGCCCTGCCCTGCTCATCAAAACCAACAAATTTCACCCTAATTTTTTCGCCGACACCAACAACATCCTCAACTTTATTGACCCTGTACGGCGCTAGTTCTGAAATATGGACGAGACCTTCCTGTTCATTAAAAAATTTCACCATGGCCCCGAACGGAAAAATTCTTGTAACAGTTCCATCATATATTTTCCCAACTTCAGGTTCTTCAACTATTGCCTTTATCCGTTCAAGCGCCGCCTGACATTTTTCCATTTCAGGGCTATAAATTACAACGGTTCCATCGTCCTCTATATCAATTTCAACATCTGTTTCCTCAATAATCTTTCTGATGGTTTTACCACCACCTCCTATCACCAGACCAATTTTATCAGGAGACACCTTAAAAGAGACAATTCTTGGCGCATATTTTGAAATTTCAGGTCTGGGATAGTTCAAAACTCCATTCATGATATCAAGAATTTTTATTCTTGCCTGTTTGCTCTGTAAGATGGCCTGTTTCAAGATTTCCCATGAAAATTCTGCTGTTTTGACATCCATTTGAAAAGCAGTGATTCCACTGTAGGTACCTGCTATCTTCAAATCCAGATCTCCCACATGGTCTTCTTCACCGGCTATATCTGTTAAAATGATGTATTTATCATTTTCCCTGATCATTCCCAGTGCTATTCCCGCGACGTGTCGTGGAATAGGTATTCCTCCATCCATCAATGCTAGGCTTGAAGCGCAAACTGTTGCCATTGATGAGGAACCATTTGATTCCAGAATATTAGCCACGATTCTTATCGTATAGGGAAACTTTGTTTCATCAGGTATGAGAAACTGCAAAGATTTCTCAGCAAGCGCTCCATGGCCAATTTCCCTGCGTGACGGTCCACGAAGAGCTCCAGTCTCTCCTACAGAAAATGGGGGAAAGTTGTAATGAAGCATAAATCTTTTTGATGTTTCTTCAAAAAGACCATCAATAATTTGTTGATCATGCTTTGTACCAAGTGTTACTGAAGCGAGACACTGGGTCTGTCCGCGAGTAAAAAGTGCAGAACCATGAGTTCTTGGCAGCACTCCCACTTTACACTCAATGGGTCTTATTTCATCAGGTTTTCTGCCATCAAATCTTTTGCCTGTCAGCAGTATCAACTCTCTGATAGTTTTTTCAAGACATTTCTTAAATATCAATTCAATCTTAGCATGCTGTTGTTCACCATAGAATGTCTTCAGTTCTGTCAGCATATTTTCGTAGTACTGATTTCTCTGCTTTTTTTCTGGATAATTCCATATTGATTCCATTTTCTTTTTTACAAAAGATGTCACATTTTCAACTATGTCAGGCTCAAATTCAATTTCAGGTTTGTAATCAATATTCTGTTTCCAGCAAGACAATGACTTGACAAGGGGCTTTATTGAGTCGAAAGCGAACTTTGTGGCATCGATAAACAAATCTTCGGAAAGCTCTTTTGCCCAGCCCTCAAGCATTACTATTGAGTTTTCTGTACCAGAAAGAACAAGATTCAGGGTACTTTTTTCAAGTTCAGAAATCGTAGGATTAATGACAAATTTATCATCTATTCTACCAATCCGTATACAACCAACAACCCCACTGAAAGGCAGCCCCGAAAGCAAAATAGCGCCTGACGCACCAATAACAGAAAGAATATCCGGGTCGTTTTCTTGATCAGCAGAAAGGACAAAAGAAACTACTTGTACCTCGTCTGTAAAATCTTCTGGAAACAAAGGTCTGATTGAACGGTCAATCAAACGGCTGACCAGTATCTCTCTCTCTGAGGGTCTACCTTCTCTTTTAAAAAATCCACCTGGAATTTTACCGGCAGCAGACGTCTGTTCACGATAGTCGCACGTCAACGGAAAAAAATCCCTGATTTCTTCTGATTTTTTTGTTGTGACCGTAACGAGAACAACTGTTTCGCCGCAGCTTACTGTTACTGAGCCTGCAGCTTGTTTTGCAAGAGAACCCGTTTCTATGGTTACCAATTTGTTACCAAGCTCTATTTCTAATTTTTCCATCATTTTCTCAAATTTAACTTTTCAATAAGAGCTTGGTAAGCCGCAAAATCTTTTGCCTGAAGATATTTCAACAGACGTCGCCTGCGGCCTATGAGCTTCAACAAACCTCGTCTAGAATTAAAGTCCTTCGGGTATTTTTTGAAATGCTCACCAAGCGCTTCAATTCTTTTCGTTAACAGAGCAATCTGGACTTCAGGAGATCCAGTATCCTGAGGATGCCGACCAAAGTTCTGTTTTAATTGTTCCTTCACTGATTTATCCAACATTTCATTTTCTCCTTAATATGTATTTGTCTTTGAATACGGACTATGATTAAGTATATACTGTTATTCGAATTTTGTCAATGAAAGGTTACCTAGGGAAAGATGCGATATCTTTTCTATAATACATGTTTTTAAAAAATATGGTATCAACCTTTTCATACGCTTTCATCCTTGCCTGGGCAATTGTTTTTCCAAGTCCAACAACATTCAATACTCTACCACCGGCTGTAATAAAAATGTCGTTTTCCTTCTTTGTTCCTGCATGAAAAATTACAACATCCTTTGAAATATAATCAAGTCCTCGTATGGGATAGCCGGTTTCATATTTTCCCGGATATCCGCCTGATGCAATGACTACATCGACAGCAGACTCTGTTTTCCATTTGATAGATGTTTTGTTCAATAGTTTTTCTGTCGCGGCATCCAGCACTTCAAGTAACCCGTTTGACATCCTTGGTAGAATAACCTCTGTTTCAGGATCACCAAATCTCACATTATACTCAAGAACACAGGGACCATTTTCTGTTATCATCAACCCAAAATAAATGATACCACAGTAATCAAGACTTTTCTTCTGAAGGCCTCTTATCGTTGGAATTACTATCTTTTTTTCTATAATACTTTCCAGTTCTGGACTGCACATTGAAACTGGACTATAGCAGCCCATACCACCAGTATTTGGTCCCATATCGCCATCGTAAATTTTTTTATAGTCCCTCGCAGGGGCAAGCGGAATATAATTTTCCCCATCCGTTATCACAAGATATGACAGCTCCTCTCCGGAAAGAAACTGTTCTATAATGACCCTATTATTTTCGGCTGAAAAAACATGTTTTTCGAAAATATCCTCAACAAACGATAATGCCTGACCCATTTCAGTAGCAACACTTACACCCTTGCCTGCAGCAAGGCCATCAAACTTAACCACAACAGGAAACTCAATCTTTTCAAGAATAATCCTGGCCTGATTAAAGTTGTCTGCCACAAAAAAATATCCTGTGGGAATTCCATTTTCTATCATAAATTCTTTTGCCCACACTTTTGAAGATTCAAGCTTTGCCGCTTTTTGAGATGGACCAAAAATCTTCAATCTTTTTCTTTTGAATTCATCGACAATACCATTAGCCAACGGCAGTTCCGGACCAACAATCGTAAGATCAATTTTTTCTTTCTTGGCAAAAGAGGATATCTCCTGCAATTGATTGGTAGAAATATTGACCAGATTTGCTATTTCACCTATGCCTCCATTTCCTGGAAGTGCATATAGTGCACCTGTTTTGATTTCAGATGCGATTTTCCAGCATATCGCATGTTCACGTCCACCACTTCCAATCACAAGTATTTTCATCTTATTTTATTCCTCAATCGCCTATAATTCTTGTATCTTCATCAAGATATATTCCCCGTAAATTCATTTCAAGAGCATTGGGTGCAGGCGATGCTTCAAAACCAGTATCCCTTGTAATCTTCCCTTCACTAATCAATCTTACAAGGTGCTGATTAAATGTTTGCATACTAATTTCCTTATCTGAAGATATCGCACTTGGTATCTTACCAATTTTGTTTTCCATAATAAGTCTTGAAATAATAGGTGTAACTATCATAATCTCACATACAGGAACCATTCCTGTACCATCCTTTCTGGGTAGCAGCTTCTGACAGCATGTCGCACGAAGGTTGTAAGCAAGAATTTTTCTTACCATATCATGCTGTTGCTGCGGGAAAAAATCAAGAATTCTATTAATCGTGGTAACTGTATCCACTGTATGAAGCGTACTAAAAACCAGGTGCCCGGTTTCACACGCGCCAATAGCAGATTCAAAGGTCTCTGTATCGCGTAATTCGCCTATCAAAATAATATCAGGGTCTTCACGCAAAACCCTTTTTAATGCGTCATGAAATGACAGTGTATCAAGACCCACCTCACGCTGATTAATGACACAGTTTTTATCCGTGTAAACAAATTCAATTGGGTCTTCAATTGTCATGATGTGCAGAGCCCGTTTATTCTGGTTAATATATTCGATCATGGATGCAAGAGTGGTAGATTTACCACATCCTGTTGGCCCGGCTACAAGAACAAGACCAGTTGGAAAATCTGAAATTTTTGCCAGTACAGGCGGTAAACCAAGTTGCTCAAATGATGGTACAATGGATTTAATTCTTCGCATGACGATACCCACATATCCTCTTTGACGAAAAATATTCACACGAAATCTACCTGTTTCAGGGGTTTCTGTGGCAAGGTCCATTTCCATCTGCTCAAGAAATAATGCTTTCTGCTTCTCATTCATAATGCTAAAAGCGTAATTTTCAATTTCCTGGGGGGTCAATACTTCATCTTCAAGGGATTCTTGAAGAACAGTTTTAATTCTAAAAAAGGGTTTTCTTCCTGCCTTCAGGTGGAGGTCAGAGGCATCAACTTCAGCCATCTTTTTCAGTAGTTTCTCTATATTCATCCGTTTCCTTCTCGGACTCAATATTCTCCAGAACCACATCCAGCACATTCAACGAATCGTCTGATACAGATGCTGTACCTCCAGAAAGAATTTTGTGTCCTTTCTCAGAAAATTTCAGTATCAGTCGATAAATATTTTCCTTCTTATCGTATCTGTCAAGAATTTTTGTTGAGTCCTTCATATTATTCCACCATTTGAATTATTGCCATTTTACTGGCATCCCCGCGACGTCTATCAACCTTGATAATTTTTGTGTAACCTCCATTCCTTTCCTTAAACTTTTGACCGAGGTCCATCACAATTTTTGTCGTGGCGGGGTGATTAAGATATGAATTAACCTTTCTAATACTTGCTAAATCCTGCTTCTTTCCTGTGGTGATTAATCTTTCCACCACTGTTCTTAACTGCTTTGCTTTTGCTTCTGTAGTCATGATCTTCTTATTCTGAAAAAAACTGATAGCCATGTTTCTCAAAAGGCTTTTACGATGGGATTTATTCCGTCCGAGTTTACGAATATCTTTCTTATGCCTCATGACTGCTCCGTGTCTGATGAATTTTTCTTTAGTTTATAACCCTTTTTTGCAAGAAGTTCTTCTATCTCTTCAAGGGACTTCTTTCCAAGATTTTTCATTTCCTCAAACTTCTCGCGGGGTGTCCCAAGAATTTCTCTCAGAGTATGAATATTGTGCATCTGGAGTGCATTGATTACTCTGGTAGAAAGTTTTAATTCAGTGATTGGCGTGTCGAGTACATCACCCTGTCTATTTTCTGGAACCGACACAAGCTGGTCTCCTATCATCTGCATCGTGCCGATGATCATAAAGTGCTTGTTCAAAATTTCTGTGGCAATGCTGAGAGCATCAGCTGGAGATATCGCACCATTGGTCCATACGTCGAGAATAAGTTTTTCATAGTCAACAAGCTGCCTGACTCTTGTATTTTCAATATGGAAAGCGACCTTCTTCACCGGTGTATATATTCCATCAATCAAGATCATGTCTGCTGGAATATTTCTTCTTATCAACTTCATTTTTTCAACAGGCAGATACCCTCTTCCCTCAGTAATTTCAAAATCAATCGTCAATTTTGTTGATGGATCAAGGGTTGCAATATGAAGGTCAGGATTCAAAATCTCAACACTTCCATCAGTAATGAGATCTCTTGCGCACAATTCAGGAATCCCAGAAATTGTTACAGAACATCTATGAGGAAATTCCTTGATAATTGGCTTACATATTACTTGCTTCAGATTAAGGATAATCTGAGTCGTGTCTTCCTTAACACCTTCAATAACACTGAATTCATGTTGAACACCAGAAATTTTGATCCCTGTAATCGCAACCCCTGGAATAGAAGAAAGCAAAACCCTTCTTAGGGTGTTTCCAACTGTCACACCAAAACCTTTTTCAAGAGGTTCAACAATTAGCTGTCCATAATTAGATTTATATGTCTCTTTTTCCCATGCAATTTTTGCCGGATACAAAAATTCAATCGATTTTTCTTCCATAATATCCACCTCACTTTGAATAGAAGTTGATGATCAGATGTTCATCAACAGGTATACTAACTTCCTCTCTTGTTGGATATCTCACAACCTTTGCTCTCATTTCATCTTCATAAACCTCAAGCCATGCGGGTACAGGAGTTGTCCTGCCAGTTTCCCTTGCATTTTTTGCAATTTCTAAAAATCTTGAGTTATCGCCCACACTGATTTCATCACCAATTTTTACCTGATATGATGACCTATTTACTCTTTTACCGTTTACAAAAATGTGTCCGTGAGATATTGCCTGCCTTGCCATTCTACGGGAAAATGCCCAGTTCAATTTGTAAACAACATTGTCCAGCCGACATTCAAGCAGGCGCAAAAGAACCTCGCCAGTGACACCTTTTGTTTTCTTGGCCGTTGAAAAATATTTTCTAAACTGTCTTTCAAGAACACCATAATAAGACTTTACCTTGTTTTTCTCTCTCAACTGCAATCCGTATTCAGATGTTTTTGTTGCAACTATACCCTTGCGTTGTTTACGTGGATCAAGAGGACACTTATCACTTTCACATCTTCTACCTTTCAGATATAACTTTTCTCCGTTCCTTCTGCAAATTTTACATACGGGTTTAGTAATTTTTACCATAAATACTCCTTTTTATACCCTTCTTCTCTTAGGAGGTCTACAACCATTATGTGGTATCGGTGTAACGTCTTTTATTGCAGTAATATTCAATCCCGCGGTTTGCAATGCTCTGATTGCTGTTTCACGACCTGGCCCGGGACCTTTAACTCGCACCTCAACATCCCTCATATTTACAAGATTCTGCACCTTTTTTGCCACGTTTTCAGCAATGAGCTGAGCAGCAAATGGTGTTCCCTTTCTTGTACCTTTAAATCCCACTACACCAGCACTTGACCATGATATAACCCTTCCTTCAGGGTCTGTAATAGTAATTATGGTATTATTAAAAGTTGCCTTGATATGTGCAACCCCAAACGGTATATTCATATGCTTCTTCTTTTTCTTTGTATATTTTTTCCTTTCCTTTTCGGCCATTTTTTTCTCCTTAATAACAGAAATTAGCTTTCACCCTCACTAATTTTGGTTTTCAGTGCTTTCCTTGCAGCCTTATCCCTGATCACACCAACAGTTTTTCTCGGTCCCTTACGGGTTCTCGCATTCGTTCTCGTCCTCTGTCCACGAACCGGCAATGACCTCCTGTGTCTTAACCCGCGATAACAGTTGATTTCGATAAGTCTGCTGATATTACTACCAAGTTCCCTTCTTAAATCACCCTCAATTTTGAAATTCTGCTGAACGAATGCCGAAATCTTCCCAATCTCTTCCTCTGTTAAATCTTTAACCCTTTTATCAGGATTAACCCCAGTGGCTTTGATAATCCTATCAGCAATTGACTTGCCAATACCATAGATATAAGTTAACCCAATAAGCACCTTTTTTTCATTCGGAATTTCAACTCCAAGAATACGAGCCATTGTAAAACCCTCCTTAGCCCTGTTTTTGTTTATGTTTTGGACCGTCCTGGGGATTTTTGCATATCACCATAACGGTTCCTCGTCTTTTGATAATCTTACACTGAGGACATATTTTTTTTACTGAAGCACGCACCTTCATATTTACCTCCTATAATCTTTTGATAATTCTACCTTTGGTTATATCGTAGGGAGAAATTTCTACAATCACCTTGTCTCCAGGAATAATTTTAATATAGTGCAAACGCATTTTCCCACAAAGATGCGCAGTGACTTTCATTCCATTTTCCAGTTCTACAATAAAACTTGTACCCGGTAGCGCTTTGCTAATCGTACCGGTAAGTGTGATTGTGTCTGGTTTCTTATTCATCAGAAATATCTGTTAACACCTCAAAGCCTTCTTTTTTCACCAGCACTGTATCCTCAAAATGAGCAGAAGGCAATCCGTCCATGGTCACAACAGTCCAACCGTCAGCCAAAATTTTCAAATCAGGTTTGCCCATATTGACCATGGGTTCTATTGCAATTACCATATTTTCCTTTAGTTCAAACCCTTTGCCACGATGTCCGAAATTGGGAACATCCGGCTCTTCATGCAAATATTTTCCAACACCATGTCCAGCAAAATCACGCACAACATTGAACCCTTCTTTTTCAACAAAGTTCTGAATTTCCCATCCTATATCTCCTGTCCTGCAACCTGCTTTTACCTTTGATATTCCAAGTTCAAGAGATTTCTTCGTTACTTCAATCAATCTCTTTTTTTCAGAATCAATCTCTCCCACGGGACAGGTAATAGCACAATCACCGATATAACCATCTTTTATTACACCTACATCAAGAGACACGATGTCTCCGTTCCTGAGATATCTTGTTTTTGACGGTATTCCGTGAACTACTTCTTCATTTATTGATATACAGATTACCCCAGGATAGCCCCTGTATCCAAGAAATGCTGATTTTACCTTTTCTTTTTCCATCAGCAATTCAGCGAACTTCGCAATCTCAAACGTCGTTTTACCTGCTTGTAGAACACTTGAAATTTCAAACAGAATTTTCTTACAGACTTTTCCGGCGCCCCTGATTTTTTCTATTTCATCAGGTCTTTTTACACCCACAGTGCAAGCCCCTCAATTCTTTCTATTATATTTTCGCGATTGTCAGCAGCAGAAATAGTCAATATTTTATGCCTGCCGTCATAATATTCAAGCAATGGTTCTGTTTCGCTACGAAAAATTTCAAGACGCCTCGAAATAACATCTGGTTTATCATCTTCTCTTTGAACCAGAACTCCTCCACAGATATCGCATATCCCTTCCTTTTTCGGAGGCATATTTTTTAGATGGTAAATTGCTCCACAACTTTTGCATATTCTCCTCATTGATAATCGTTCTATCAAAACATGATCAGGAGCAACAAGATGCAACACCACAACACTATCGTTTGTATCAATCGTTTTTTCAAACATCTGCGCCTGATTCAAATTTCTTGGAAATCCGTCCAGCAAAAATCCTTTCGACGCGTCTTCTTGAGAAATTCTATCAACAAGCGCATCAAGTACCACATCATCCGGAACAAGTTCTCCCCTTTTCATAAATGTCTCTGCCTTCATACCGATGCTGGTATTCTTTTTTACGTTGTCTCTAAGCAGGTCTCCTATTGATATAAGAGGAAGTCCCCATTTTTCACTTAAACTTTTACCGATAGTCCCTTTTCCTATGCCAGGGGGACCAAACAAAATAATAATTTTTCTCATCTTGCTCGCGCCTTTTTGAGAAATCCCTCATAATGACGCATGATCAGATGAGCTTCGATTTGCCTGAGTGTTTCAAGAATTACAGAAACCACGATGAGAAGCCCGATACCACCAAACATACTTGCGATCAAATATGGAATCCTGAATATATGCATAATAATATATGGGAAAATTGCGATTACCATTAACATAAGAGAACCAGGAAGCGTCAATCTACCAAGAATTCTTTCAAGGTATTCACTTGTTGCTTTACCCGGTCTGATACCAGCGACAAAGCCACCATATTTCTTTAAATCTTCTGAAACATGCTCAGGATTGAAGATGACACTTGCGTAGAAATAACAAAATCCAATAATCAACAGGGCGTACAACACCATTCCTGGACCCGAAACAGGACTGAGAACATGGGCAAGTTTTTGTAAAAACGGATTGTTTGCAAACCTAAGTATTGTCGAGGGAAACGTAAGAAACGATACAGCAAAAATCAAAGGTAATACTCCTCCTGGATTCAGCTTTATCGGTAAATACGTTGTCTGGCCACCATAAACCCTTCTGCCAACAACTCTTTTTGCATACTGTATAGGGATTCTTCTTTCACCCTCATTCAACATGATTGCTGCGCCAACAACGACAAAAATCAGTCCCAGCATCAATACAATAAGCCCGGGATTTATTTCTCCAGCACTCACCAGCTGAGCAGTCTGATGAACCGCAACAGGCATTCTTGAAAGAATACTGGCCGTAATGATGAGAGAAATTCCATTTCCAATTCCTTTTTCTGTAATCTGTTCACCAAGCCACATAAGAAAAACTGTACCAGTGGTAAGGGTCAACACTGTCGTAATCCTGAACAACCAGCCAGGAGAATTGACCATCACGACGCCATCAAAATGAGCTGGATTTTCAAGCCATATACTTACCGCAAACCCCTGAAATAAACATAAGATCACCGTACCATAACGCGTCCATTGTGTAAGCTTTCTTCTACCTTCTACGCCACTTCTCAACATATGCTCAAAAAATGGAAATATTGATGCTAGCAATTCAAGAATAATTGAAACACTGATGTACGGCATGATTCCCAGAGCAAAAATCGTTGCGTTGCTCAATGCACCGCCTGCAAACAAATCAGCAATACCGAAAAGTGTCCCTGACATCCTGTCAAAAAAAGAAGCAAGCGCTTTCCCATTGATACCAGGAACAGGAATATAACAACCGAATCTGTACACAGTTAACAATGCCACCACGATCAGTACCTTGCGTTTCAAGTCAGGAACTTTTAATGTGTCTTTGAATGCTGTAATCATTTTTTAAGCACCACGATTTTTCCACCTGCTTTTTCTATCAAATTCTTTGCTTTTTCTGAAAATGCATGTGCATGAACTTCAAGAGATTTTTCAATTTTGCCTTCTCCAAGTATCTTCACAAGTTGATTTTTATTTTTAAGAAGTCCCTTTTCAGCGAGCGTCGCCGGTGAAACAATTTCGCCTTCATTAAACTTGCTGTTGATCAGGTTGATATTCACTACTTTAAAAATTTTTCCTGGTAGAGGTTTAAAACCCCTTTTTGGAATGCGTCTGATCAAGGACATCTGTCCACCTTCAAAGCCACCCACACGACGGTAACCTGACCTTGATTTATGTCCCTTGTGTCCCCTTGTGGATTGTTGTCCGTGACCTGAACCATGACCTCTTCCAACAATCTTTTTTTTGTGCTTGCTTCCCTTTGTCGGTTTTAAATCATGAATTTTCAACACCTTTTTTCTCCTTTAGTTCGAGGAATTTCAAGGCTTTGTAAGTTGCATTAAGAACATTGATGGTATTTGTTGAGCCAATAACTTTACATACAGCATCCCTTACGCCCATCACTTCAAGAAAAGCACGCATTGTTTTCCCCGCAACAAGTCCATGTCCTTTTGACGCTGGTTTAAGAATCACATGCGACGCATCATATTTTGCCTCGACAGCAGCTGCTATGGTGGAACCATTCAGGGAAATAGCAATCCTGTTTCTACATGCTTTTTCCCTACCCTTACGAATGGCCTCAGGAACCTCTGATGCCTTTCCCACTCCGAATCCTGCTTCTCCTTTCTGGTTCCCACAAACAATAACCGCACGAAACTTCAAACGCTTGCCACCTTTTGTCACCTTCATAACTCTTCGGATTTCAACAACAATTTCCTTCTCTTCTCCGGCTTGCTGTTCATTTTGCGGAATGAAATTATCACTGGCTAAAATTTTAACCCTCCTTGTCTTGCACCTTCAGCAAAAAACTTTACACGTCCTTTGTAGCTATACCCTGCTCTGTCAAAAACAACAGTTTCTATGTTCATAGATTTTGCACGCTCCGCCAGAAGTTTGCCAACAAGAAATGCACCCTTAACGTTTCCGCCTTTTTCATCAGGTTTTGCAATACTCTTAAAATCTTTCCCAAGAGAAGAAACAGTCAAAAGCATTTTGTTTGGTTGAACATCATCAACAACCAGAGAACCATAAATATGTTTTAAACTCCTGTAAACAACTAATCGTGGCCGTTGAAGATTCCCTGAAATTTTCTTTCTTACACGCAAATGTCTTTTTTTTCTTCTATCCTGTCTGCCTAACCTCATATGATAACTCCTTTATTTCTGAGCACCAACTGCAGCTTTACCAACCTTATGCCTGACGTATTCACCTGCATATCTAATTCCTTTTCCTTTGTAAGGTTCTGGCGGATATATATCCCTGATAGTTGCAGCAAAATTCCCAAGCAGCTCTTTGTCATAAGAACTGAGTTTTATCACTGTATTTTTCTCGACCTGCACAGTAATTGGTTCCGGTATATCCACTTCAACTGGATGAGTAAACCCAAGATTTAAAATCAGTTTTTTTCCTTTAACTTCTGCTTTGAATCCAGTTCCGTGGATTTCAAGTACCTTTTCAAACCCCTTTGTGACACCCAAAATTTTATTCATTATCAATGTTCGCAATAACCCTTGAAGTGCATCAGTTTTTTTAAACAATCGTCTGAACTTTGGACTCTGTGAAACGGTGTTAGTGACAATGACCTTTCTATCTTCTATCATTACTTCCAGATTATCAAAAATATTCTGCGTAATCCTGCCTTTTGGACCCTCAATAAGCAAGGTCCTGCCTTCCATCGATATTTTCACATTATCAGGTATTCCAATAGGTTTTTTCCCTAATCTGCTCATAGTATTCACCTACCATATGTAAAATAAAAGTTCTCCTCCAATGTTTAATTCTTTTGCTTTCCGACTGCTCATGACTCCCCTTGTGGTACTCAACACCGCCATTCCAGAATCCTGTCTTTTTCTTGCAATATCATCGGCAGAAACATAAATTCTGCAACCTGGCTTGCTTAATTTACGAACCTCTAATATCCCTGGTTTTTTCCCTGAGTACAACAGGTGCACTCGAAGAATTTTTTTACCATTGACCTCGATAATTTCCCAGTCCTTAATATAATGTTCTTCCTTTAATACTCTGAGAATACTTTCTTTCAGTTTTGACCACGGTACATCAGCGTATGGTTTTGCAACAATGTTCGCATTCTTCAATCTCGTCAACATATCAGCAATCGGGTCTGTCATCATTATTCCTCCTACCAGCTCGCCTTGGTAACACCAGGTATTTCTCCCTGCGATGCTAACTCTCTGAAACAAATACGGCAGATGCCAAATTTTCTCAAGTATCCCCTTGGTCTACCGCATCTCCAGCAACGATTTCTTTTCCTTACATTAAACTTCGGTTCCTTTTTCATCTTTTCAAAAAAACATTTGCGTGCCAAATCAATCCTCCCTTAACGGTAACCCAATGAGTTTCAAAAGTTCTCTTGCCTGCTCAGTATTTTTTGCATTCGTACATATAGTAATATTCATGCCTCTGACTTTATAAATCGTATTGTAATCAACCTCCGGAAAAATGACCTGTTCCCTGATACCCAGTGTGTAACTGCCACGACCATCAAATGAATTGGGATTCAGTCCATTAAAATCTTTTACCCGTGGAAGCGCAGCCGTGATCAAACGATCCAGAAATTCATACATCCTCTGGCCTCTCAACGTCACCATAACACCACAGATGTCACCTTTCCTGAGATTGAAAGAAGAAATAGACTTTTTACCTCTGGTAATGATTGGCTTTTGCCCTGATATCAAAGCCAGCTCCTTCTGCGCTGACTCAATCGCCTTGGCATCTTTATTATCCCTACCAACGCCAATATTGATGACAATCTTTTGAATCCGGGGAACCTGGTGTTGATTTTTAAACCCAAACTTTTCCATCATTGCAGGTATTACTTTTTCCTTGTAAAGTACTTTCAGCCTGGCTTCCATTATTTCTCCTCCACCAGTTCACCGCACTTCTTACAGTATCTAACCTTTGAGCCATCATCCATTTTCTTTATTCCCAATCGTGTTTTGCTACTACACTTCATACAGAAAAATTGGACATTAGCAATTGAAATTGGTTTTTCCATGCTTACAATTCCACCCTGTCTATCCATTTTTCCGGGCCTTGTCGCCTTTTTTACAAAGTTTACTCCTTCAACAAGCACACGTGTTGTTTCAGGAAACACCCTAATCACTCTGCCTTTTTTACCTGCATCTTTACCCTTAATGACAACCACAAAGTCATTTTTTTTGATACGAAACTTCATATTACAGTACCTCCGGAGCAAGTGAAACAATTTTCATAAATTTTGCATCTCTCAGTTCTCTTGGCACAGGCCCAAAAACTCTTGTGCCTCTTGGATTTAAGTCATCATCGATAATTACCGCACAGTTGTGGTCAAATTTGAGATACGAACCATCCGGTCTTCTAATCGGCGCCTTTGTTCTTACAATCACTGCCTTGACAACCTGCTTTTTTTTCACTATTCCGTCCGGCAGCGCATCCTTGACATTAGCTTTTATAATGTCTCCAATTCTTGCATATCTCCGCTTTGAATGTCCGAGCACTCCGATAACGCTGATTTTTTTGGCACCTGTGTTATCTGCTACCTCAAGTATTGTTCTTAACTGCACCATTTGCTACTCCTTCACTTTTGGAGGATGCTTTTTTAACAATTTCTACCACCTGCCATCGTTTCAATTTGCTTAATGGTCTGCATTGCCTGATAATGACAATGTCTCCAGTCTTACTAATTTCGGATTCATCATGAGCATAAAATTTCTTTCTTTTCCGGATCACCTTGAAATATACAGGGTACCTACTCAAGGTTTCAACCAGCACTACCCTGGTTTTTTCCATCTTATCACTTACAACTTTTCCCTGTTTTTCAATTTTATTTTTTTGCTTCTGAATCATTGGCACCTCGTTGCTTACTGATTTTTTTCAATTGTATTAAAGTGTTAATTCGAGCGATATCCTTCCTCAAATTCCTCAAAATTCGAGTATTTTTCAACTGTCCAAGTTGAACCTGAATTCTCGTTTCAAAAAGTTGCTTCGCAAGGTCCATTCTCTTTTGTTCAAGTTCCTGAACTGTCAAATTTTTCAGTTCTTCAAAATCCTGTCTTTTCATTGAATTTCCCGTTTCACAATTCTTGTTTCGACTGGTAATTTATAAGAAGCCAATCTCAACGCTTCTATCGCAACATCTGCAGATACACCGGCTATTTCAAAAACAATTCTTCCCGGAAGTACAATTGCCTCCCAACCAGCGACATCTCCTTTTCCTTTACCCATTCTTGTTTCAGCAGGTTTTTTGGTAAAAGGTCTGTCCGGAAATATTCGTATCCAGAGTTTCCCTTTTGACTTCAAATGATGAGTAATAGCGATACGAGCGGCCTCTATCTGATTGCTTTTGAGTCGGCCCGGAGATAAAACCTGTAAACCAAAATCACCAAAGTAGATTGTTGCTCCTCTGGTTGCTTTACCCTTTGTCCTACCTTTCTGAACTTTTCTGTATTTTACCCTTTTTGGCATTAACGGCATTTTTACTCCTTTTACTAAAAAGTTCCTCTGCAGGGTGAGATATTTCTATATTCATTGGTTCAGACACAGGTTTTTGAACAACCTGTTGTTCTCCATTAAACACCTCTCCAAGAAAAATCCAAACCTTCACGCCAATACATCCAAACTTTGTAATCGCTGTTGAAGTTGCATAACTGATTTTTGCACGAAGCGTGTGAAGAGGCACCTTACCCTTAATATAAAGTTCTGCTCTTGAAATTTCAGCTCCTCCAAGCCTGCCACCAACTCTTACTTTAATACCCAGGGCACCTGATTGCAACGACAGAGCCATTGCCTTTTTCACTGCTATTCTATGTGGTACCCGTCTTTCCAGCTGCATTGCTATACTGTCAGCCATAAATTGAGCATCCTGTCCTGGATTTTTTATCTCGTTCACATCAATTGTTACTTGCTTCTTGATATTGTTGTATAATTCATCTCTTACAGCATTAATTTCTGAACCCTTACGACCAAGAACAACTCCTGGTCGTGGACTGTATAAACTAATTTTGACCTTTTCTGATATCTTTTCTATATCAACTCTTGTGACAGAACCTCTTGGAAATCTCTGGA
>ERZ795060.178-NODE-178-length-90325-cov-7.478653_pt1 | contig 90325 bp, 66 predicted proteins | sample MGYA00375144_ERZ795060 | MGnify/ENA primary metagenome ERZ795060 (study PRJEB30189, sample SAMN05720157) | activated sludge metagenome | isolation source: anaerobic digester from wastewater treatment plant | place: Japan | collected 2015-05-15 ...
CCGTGAAGATTTACGAAGAGTCACGGCTGGATTCTGCGGATTCTGCAGGACCGGCGGACAGTCTCCTGAATGCAGATTTATGGCAGGCGCTGGCTGAAGATGAGCAGACGGCTCCGGAGGTTCCGGTGTCTAAGGAAACCCTCGATGCTGTATCCGCTCCTTCGAAAGAGATTCCAAAGACCCGTCCGCGGGTGAGCAAACTGTCGATTTATACGCTGATTCTGTCAACGGCGGCGATTCTGATGGTGGTTGTTTATGCTCATCTGGTGACATTCCGCCGCGGGGTGGAAGTGGCGACGCTGGAGGACAGCATTCAGGCCAAGTGGGGAGAGACGGACGGGGCTTTAAAGGCCGGAACGCGTCTTGCGACCCGCAGGAGTCATTATCTTCGCGGCGGAGTGGCGAGTCTGAAATTTGACAACAACGCACTGGTGACTGTGGAAGGCCCCGCCGAGTTTGAAATCGTGTCAGAGGACCGGATTCGGATGCAGTATGGGCGGCTGTACTGCATTGTGCCGCAGGAGGCACTGGGATTTTCCGTCGTAACGCCGACGGTGATGGTGGTGGATTTGGGAACGGAGTTCGGGGTTCAGTCGGACTTTAACGGGACGACGGAACTTCATGTGAGCCGCGGACTGACGCGTCTTTTGGCCGGAGACAAGCAGCGGAAGGTGAGTGTCGAGGCCAAAGAGGGAATGGGCTGGCGAGTGTCCGGCCTGACGTCGGAGGTTCAGGAGATTCCGATGGCAGATTCTCTTTTTGTTCGTCAGATTAATTCGAAGGCGAATGTGGTCTGGCGGGGGCAGAAGGCCCTGAGTCTGGCGGATATTGTCGGGGGAGGCAACGGATGGGGGACCGGAACTCCGGAAATCGGGATTGACCCGCGCAGCGGCAAGCGCGGGGAGATTCGAGGCGAGGACCGGGAAGGAAGCCGGGAATATCGGTCTCTTGCCGGCGAACGATATATTGACGGGGTTTTTGTGCCGGAAGGCAGCCGTCCGCAGGTTGTCAGCAGTCAGGGGCATATTTTTCAGGAGTGTCCGCCGACCAATAATATTTTCTTTGCCGAGATTGTGAATGGAGCGGCGAGGGGCCTGACGACGGCGATTTACCGGAAGGCCACTTGTCAGATAGGGGGGCGGGAATTCGGGACAGCGGATTATCCCGGTCTCTTTATGCATGCCAATCTGGGGATTACATTTGACTTGAAGGCGATTCGGAAGGATTTGCCGACAGGATTTCGGTTTACTCATTTTGCAGCGGAGACCGGTTTGTCTTCGGATATTGATCGAACGCCGAATGCAGAGGTGTGGGTTCTGGTGGACGGGCAGGTGCGGTTCCATACGCGTCTGCAGGACAAGAGCCAATTTGTTCCGATTCGGATTGAGCTGAAGGAGACGGAGCGGTTTCTGACGCTGGTGACGACGGACGGCGGAGATGTGGACCATCCGGGCCAGCCGGGAATGCGGGCGACGGATTCGGACTGGTGCGTTTTCGGCAATCCGCGGCTGGAGATGTGAGCACGTTTTTGTGTACAGATGTGATAGGAGTGTGAAGTGTGTGTGAAGTGGAGTGTGTTGTGAGGAGTTTGGGAGAAGTGAATTCATGAACCCTTATTTTAGTGGAGGAAAGAAGCGATGAAGAGCAGGATTCTTACGGTATTGGGAATGATGTGTATTGCGGCGATGTCGGTTCAGGCATCGACCATTGCGTACTGGCGGTTTGAGGAAGGCCCGGACCGGGCCCAGGTTTCGCACGGCGGGCTGCCGGACGGTGTTTATTATGAAGGGACGGCCGACAGCTCCGGCAACGGCTATGGTCTTTCTGTGTGGACAGAAGGATGGGCCGGGTATCAATATCGGAGCGATGTAGGGATTTCGTATGTTCCGCGGACAGGCCAGCCCAATCAGTTTGCCGTCAAGAACACCGGCGGATATCCGACTCTGTTTACGAATCCCGATGATCCGATTCGGACTATTACCCCTTCGGCCTTTACGATTGAGGCGACTTTCAAGCTGGAAAACGGCGGATGGCGGACGATTGTAGGCCGGGACAGCCGCGGGGCTTTTGCGGGGAATCCGGACCTGGCGGCATTGTATTTCCAGGCGATTCCGGGCAACGGCCTTGCCATCAAGTTCTGTGATGTTTCGGGCTATTGGCATGAAGCGGTTTCGGCTTCGAACATCTTTACGGGATTTGACTGGGGCACAAATCCGGACGGCATCGGCGTTCCGTGGTACAGCATGGCGGCCGTGAGCGACGGTTCAACGCTTTCGCTGTATCTGCTGCAGATCGGCGCCGGAACGGGCTGGCAGCTGATTGCCCAGACGAATATCGCGGCCAGCGGCAGTCCGAATACCGCGCTGACGATGGGACAGGGCAGCGGGTCTGACTGGATTGCCGGCACGTGGACGGTCGGCCGCGGAATGTATGCCGGCGGTCATACGGACCGGGCGTACGGGTTCCTGGATGAGGTTCGGATTTCGGATGCGGCTCTGTCGGTCAGCGAATTTCTGATTCCGGAACCGGCCAGCATTGTTTTGATGGGTTTGGGTGCTATGGGACTGCTTCGTCGCAAGCAGTAAGGAAAAACGGAAGTTTTGCAGGAGACAGATATGAAAAAGGTGTGTATGGCAGCGGCAATTTTGTGTTTGATCAGTGCTCCTGTACTGGCCAACACGGTTGCTTATTGGCGGTTTGAGGGCGGAACCCCCGCGTCTTGTGTGGTTCATACAGGGCCGAACGGGGTTTATTATCCGGACATTCCGGATGTGTCAGGGAACGGCAATCATCTGTGTGTCTGGCAGACCTGCGGAGGCGGCGGATATATCTATCGCTCTGAAGTGGGCACGCCGAAACTTCGTCTGACCGGAGAGGCGAATCTGCTGAGCGTGAAGAACTCCGGCGGGGGTCCGGCAATGTGGTGTTCGGCCCCTGGGCTTCAGTATATGACGCCCGCCCAGTTTACGGTAGAGGCCATTTTCAAGCTGGAAAACGGCGGCTATCGGACGATTGTGGGACGGGACAGTTATGGAACCAATACGGCGGGCGCCACAAGGAATGCGGCGCTGGCGGCTCTGTATTTTCAGGCAGTTCCGAACAATGCATTAGCGATTAAGTTCTGCGATGTGGCCGGCTATTGGCATGAGGCCGTTTCCGAAACGAATATTTTCACCGGTTTTGATTATCCGACAAATCCGGACGGCATCGGGGTTCCGTGGTATGCGATGGCGGCCGTCAGCGACGGCAAGACCCTGTCGCTGTATTTGATGCAGCTGGGCGTCGATACAGGATATCGGCTGATTGCTCAAACGGATCTGACAGCCAGCGGAAGTCCCAATACGGCCCTGACGGCCGGAGCCGGAGACGGTGGGGACTGGGATGCAGGCGACTGGTCGGTGGGCCGCGGACTGTATAACGGCGGCCATACGGACCGGGCATACGGCTATATTGATGAGGTACGGATTTCGGATTCGGCTCTGACCCCGGCTTCGTTCCTGATGGGCTCCAGCGCCTATTCGCCGTCTGTGCAGCTTCAGCCGGATTTGGTGCATAACAATGTCCAGGCAACCCTTCAGTGGAAGGCCCCGCGGGATCCGGATTTGAATTCGAGCAATCTGGTCAATCCGGCGGTTGTGGATCAGTATGTGTTTGTTGGTCTTGCTGACACAACGGACCCGAATCTTTATTATGTCGGGGCCACCGGGGTGGATCCGGACAATATACCGAACTGGTCTTATCAGATGACCTGGAACTTTGATAAGGTCTATCGATGGGCCGTTGTTGCTGCTCTCGAAGGCCACCAGCAGTCGTTTACGGTCGGGCAGAGCACGCTGCTGAATGTGGACCCGAACAACCCCGTCAGCGAGATTTGGACGTTTGAGTCGCTGTACTCCTCGCCGGTGATTACGGAGGATCCGACAGGCGTGACGGTGGATGCGGGCGGAACGGCTGTGTTTGAAGTAGGAGCATTCAGCGTCAGTCCGGCCGTTTACCGGTGGTACAAGTCAACGGATAAATCGAATGCGACACCGGCGGATGATGTGCAGGTGGGCACCAGCAGTCCGACGCTGACGATTTCCAACGTGTCTGTTGCGAACGAAGGATTCTATTACTGTGTGGTCAGCAACGACAGTCCTGTCACAGCAAGTTCGGCACCGGCCTATCTGGAAGTCAAGCGTCTGATGGCATGGTATGCCTTTGAGAACAATCTGGATGATTCAGTCAACGGTTATCATGGAACGGCGGTCAAACTGCCGATGACCTATGAAGCCGGTGTGCAGGGACAGTGTATTTCCCTGAACGGGGTTGATGAAGCGGTCGAGATTCCGCGGACCATCCAGAACGGTATGACGATTGCGATGTGGATTAAGACCACCTCCACGGCAGGTGTAGGCAACGGCTGGTTTGACGGAAACGGACTGGTGGACGGTGAGATTGCCGGCTACAACCACAATGATTTCGGTACGGCCCTTCGGGACAGCGTGTTCTGCTTCGGCGTCGGTGATGTCAGCGGCGCTTACGGGAATGTTCAGTCCGCGAAGGTTGTGAATGACGGCCAGTGGCATTACTGTGTGGCAACGCGGGATGCCCAGAGCGGCGAGATTCGGGTGTATGTGGACGGGTCCCTGGAGGCGACCGGCAGTGCTCCGCTGGGCACCAAGGACGAACCGCAGGTTTTGCGGATTGGGTCCCTGCAGACCAACCTTCATTTCTTTGCCGGTCAGATTGATGAGGTGAAGCTGTACAACTATCCGCTGTCTGAGACAGAGATAGCGGCGATTTACAATCTGGCGACCGGCCGGTCGGTCTGCGTCACCTCGGCTCGTCCGGATGCCAAGTATGACCTGAACGGCGACTGCATTGTGAACCTCGGAGACCTCGCTCAGATAGCGGCTCAGTGGCTCAACTGCGGTTTGTATCCGGATTGCTTGTAAGGAACGTCTTTTCGGTAAGGCGGATCCAGTTGGCGATGGGAGAAGCGGATGGAGGGAAACCTCCATCTGCTTCTTCTCTCTATTTGACGCGAAAGGGAATTGGAAAAGCAAGTTCAAGAAGATGGGGGGTATTCAGGCCTCTGTTTGCCCCGGCGGGCAAAAAACCTGAATGGCCAAAGAAGTCCCTCTGTCGGCCGGCAGATAAACGGAGACTATCTTATGCGCAAAAGCCGAAAAAACCTGTGGATTATAATGTTTTGGATTGGGTTGGCCGCATCGGCCGGTTTGCAGGCGGCGGCAACCTATACAAATCCGATTATTTCGGAAGTTGGGCCGGCGGACCCGGCGGTTCTTTATTATGAGGGAATCTATTATCTGTATCCTACGGGAGATAATGTCAGTTATCATGTCTATACTTCGCATGATTTGGTTCATTGGAGCAAAGGGCCGAAGGTTTTTGTACCCGGCGGTGTGAATGTCTGGGCGCCCGATGTATTTTACAATCAGGCGGACGGAACGTTTTATCTGTATTATACGCAGGATTCCAAAATAGGAGTGGCGACGGCAGACAAGCCCACAGGGCCGTTTGTAAATCAAGGCGTCCTGCTGAACGGCTTTATTGATGCCCATCTGTTCCAGGATGAGGATGGCAGCCTTTATCTGTATTTCAGCGATGTCGGGCATATTTATGTGCAGCGGATGTCCAGTCCGACGCAGCTGACGGGCACTCGGCAGATGATTCTGCAGCCGTCCCAGTCGTGGGAGATGCAATGGGGGTCGGTGACGGAAGGGCCCTGGATGCTCAAGCACAACGGGCTTTATTATCTGGTTTATTCGGGCAGCGGCGCGGATTCACCCTATTATGCAGTGGGGTATGCGACGGCAGCAAATCCAATGGGTCCGTTTACAAAATATGCAGGCAACCCGATTGTTTCCAGCGGCAACGGTGTTTACGGGCCGGGGCATGGAGCCATTGTGAAGGATGCCCGGGGGAATTTATGGCATATTTATCATCAGAAGACGGATACGGAAATCAGCTGGAATCGTTTTATCTGTCTGGACCCAATGTGGTTTGACGGACAGGGGATTCTGCACGGGACTGCTACACGCGGTGTGCCGCAGCCGGCACCGGCTGTTGCGGAGAATGCGGGGGCGGCGGCGTATTGGCGGTTTGAGGACGGCACAGCGGGCAGTTTCGTTGTTCATACGGCCTCCGATGGAGTGTACGCTCCGGATATTTTGGATGGGACGGGACGAGGAAATCATTTGAGCGTCTGGTCCACGGGCGGAGGCGGCGGGTATGCCTATCGTTCGGAAGTCGGCGTAACCCCGATTCCGCAGACCGGGGCTGTGAATGCGCTGAGTGTGAAGAACACAGGCGGCGGGCCGGCGATGTGGTGTTCGGCGGACGAGCTGCAAACGATGAGTCCGGCGGCGTTCACGGTCGAAGCAATTTTTAAGCTGGAGAATGGCGGATACCGGACGATTGTGGGCCGGGACAGCTACGGGACAAATACGGGTACACCGGCGTTGTCGGCGTTGTATTTCCAGGCGACGCCGAATAATCGGCTGGCGATTAAGTTCTGCGACGTGTCAGGGTATTGGCATCAGGCGGTTTCGTCTACAAACGTTTTTAGCAGTTTTAACTATTCGACGAATCCGGATGGAGTGGGGGTTCCCTGGTATGCGATGGCCGGTGTCAGCGACGGCCGGACACTGTCGCTGTATCTAATGCAGCTGGGGGTGGATACGGCCTACCGGCTGATTGCACAGACGAATATAGCGGCCAGCGGCAGCCCGAATACCTCCCTGACGGCGGGGGCCGGCGACGGCGCGGATTGGGATGCAGGCGACTGGTCGGTCGGACGAGGGCTTTATGACGGCGGACATACGGACCGGGCCTACGGGTATATCGATGAAGTGCGAATCAGTCAGGCGGCTTTGGCGCCGGAGGATTTTCTTTGCAGCCGTCGCGGGATGCCCGGTGTGATGGCCTACTGGCGGTTTGAGGAAGGGCCGGCGGATGCGCGGGTGCCGCACGGCGGACTGGCCAACGGTGCATTTTATCCGGCGGTTCTGGATGCTTCCGGCAACGGCAATCATTTGTCCTGCTGGTCTGATACCTTTGCCGGTCATATATATCGAACGGATGTGCCCGCCTCGGCGGTTCCGCAGATTCAGCAGACCAACCAGTTCGGTCTTCAGAATGAGGATTTGCTTCCGGGATTGTTTACCTCTTCGGCGGGACGATCGGATGTTCTGCTGAATCTGGAGACGTGGGAGCCGTTTGCCTTTACAATTGAGGCCTCGTTTAAGCCCAGCGGCAGCGGCTATCGGACGATTGTCGGCCGTGACGGAAGGAATGTGGCGACTGTCAACAGTTCTTTGGCGGCGCTGTATTTTCAGATTCTTCCGACGGATGCCGTAGCAATTAAGTTTGCGGATGTATCCGGCTACTGGCACGAGGCGGTATCGGCGTCGGGTGTGATTCGCTATGACGGTCGGTGGTATCATATGGCGGCGGTCTGTGACGGACGGCAGCTGCGGCTGTATTTGAATGATACATCCTCCGGGCTCGGCTATCAGCTGGTTGCTGAAACGAATCTGGCCGCTTCCGGCAGCCCGGATACACGGCTGGTTGCGGATGATTCGGTCGGGACGGACTGGCACGGCGGCGGCTGGTCGGTCGCACGGGGGTTGTATAACGGAGCGCATACCGACCGGTTTTTCGGCCTGATTGATGAGGTTCGCATCTGCAGCCGGGCGCTGGATGTGTCGGAGTTTCTCTTCTATGAAGTCAAGTATGCCGGCATCCTTGCAGAACCGGCGGACGTGACGATTCCCGAAAACGGCGGGCAGGGGCAATTGTTCTTCTCTCTGAAAAATCCGCCTGCAGGGACTGTGACGGTGCATCTCGCTGAACAGCTTCAGCGCGGGCAGGTGGTGCTCGACAGGACTTCCCTGACCTTTACGCCGCTGGACTGGAATGTGCCGCAGGCGGTTTTGGTGACGGCAATTGACGACGAGGAACTGGAAAATGACCGGCAGGAGATTGCTCTTTCGGTGACGGTCGAAAGCGTCTCGGATCCGGAGTATGACGGGCTGGAGGTAGAGCCGGTGATTGTGACGCTTCTTGATAATGAATGCGGTGCGATGGGATACGCCGTCTCCGACTTTACGCTGGATTGTGCGATTGATATGGAAGATTTGGTCTATCTGGCGGAGGAATGGCTTGCATGCACGGTGCCCGGTCAAGACGGATGTGAGAATCGAAGCGGACAATAAACCCACCTGAAGGTGAAGATGGGAAAGGATAAGGTATGAAACGATTTCGGAATGCCTGGATGACAGTAATTTTGCTGACGGCTCTTTTGGGGACGACGGGATACGGATGGACGCTCAAGCAGGCCCCGCTGATGACTCCGTGGGCCCAACAGGTAAATCCGGCCGCTGTTTTGCCGGAGTATCCGCGCCCGCAGATGATTCGTTCGGAGTGGATGAATCTGAACGGACTCTGGCAGTATCAGCCGGGCAATGCGGGGGACCCGGTGCCGACAGGGCAGACGCTGTCGGGAGAGATTCTGGTTCCGTTTCCCGTGGAATCGGCGATTTCCGGAGTGATGGAGCACCATGAGCGTCTGTGGTATCGGCGGACATTTACGGTGCCGACCGACTGGCAGGGCCGGCGGATTCTGCTGCATTTTGATGCGGTGGACTGGGAGGCGGAAGTCTATGTCAACGGTACGTCCGTTGGGGTTCATAAAGGCGGATATGATCCGTTTACTTTTGATATTACGCCGCATTTGACCGGCAGCGGGCCGCAGGAGGTGATTGTGCGGGTGTATGACCCGACGAACAGCCAGGCGATTGCCTGCGGCAAGCAGGATTTGAATCCGAGCGGCATCTGGTACACGGCGGTCACGGGCATTTGGCAGACGGTCTGGCTGGAGCCGGTGCCGGAGGTTTCCATTGAACGGCTGAAAATTGTGCCGGATGTGGACAATCAGCTGGTGCGGGTAAAGGCGATTGTTAACGGTTCCGTGCAGGGGCTGACCGTGGAAGCCGTTGCCTTTCAGGGAACCGAGAAAGCCGGCCAGGTGAGCGGGGCGGCGGGTGAAGACTTGAAGCTGCGGCTGCGAAATGTGCGGCTGTGGTCGCCGGACGACCCGTATCTGTATGACCTGAAGGTGCGGATTAAACAGGGTACGACCGTTCTGGATGAGGTGCAGAGTTATTTTGGAATGCGGAAGATTGGTATCGGGATGGTGAATGGGGTTCAGCGGCTGCTGCTGAACGGAAAGTTTGTCTTCCAGATTGGACCGCTGGACCAGGGCTGGTGGCCGGATGGGCTTTACCGAGCGCCGACGGATGAAGCACTGAAGTGGGATTTGGATATGATTAAGGCGTTCGGATTCAATATGGTGCGAAAACATGTAAAGATTGAGCCGGCGCGGTGGTATTACTGGGCGGACAAGCTGGGGCTTCTGGTTTGGCAGGATATGCCGAGCATGCGAAGTGATTCGTCGGCGGCGCAGCGGATCCAGTTTGAGTGGGAACTGGAGCAGATGGTCGAGGAGCTGGGTAATCATCCGTCGATTATTATGTGGATTGTGTTCAACGAGGGATGGGGCCAGTATGATACAGTGCGTCTGACGCAGAAGGTAATGGAACAGGACCCGTCGCGGCTGGTTTCGTGTGCCAGCGGCTGGACGGATTATCCGGTCGGGCATCTGATTGACAAGCACAGCTATCCGGCGCCCGGCGGTGTGGCTCCGACGGAAACCCGAGCCAGTGTCTGCGGGGAATTCGGAGGTATCGGAATGCGGGTGGAGGGGCATATGTGGAATCCGAATTCGTGGGGCTACACGATGGTCAATACGGGTCAGGAGCTGGCTGCGCTGTATGATGCGTATATTCAGCAGCTGGCCGGTCTGCGGGATGAACTGGGACTCAGTGCCGGGGTTTATACGCAGATTACGGATGTCGAGGTAGAAATCAACGGTCTGATTACCTATGACCGAAAAGTGATAAAAGCTGATGTGTCGGCAATTCGACAGTCCAATGCGATGAATCGCTCCTTTGAAGGGGTTGTTCCTACGTCTGAAAAAACGGCCCAGACGTGGCGCTATACGACCAGCCAGCCGAATACCGGCTGGATGAATGAAGGATTCAATGATTCCGGCTGGCCGGAGGGGCCTGGAGGATTCGGGACGACTGGTACGCCGGGCGCCGTGGTGGGGACGGTGTGGAATACATCGGATATCTGGATTCGTCGGACGTTTACTCTGCCGTCGCTGACGCCGGAGCAGATGAATCGTCTCGTGCTTCGGATTCATCATGATGAAGATGCCGAGGTGTATCTGAACGGTGTTTTGGCGGCCACCGTTACCAATTATACGACCAGTTATGTCTATCTTCCGATAAACGCGGCGGCTCGTGCAGCCCTGCGGGCAGGCCAATCCAATCTGATTGCCGTGCATTGTCATCAGACTGCCGGCGGACAGTTTATTGATGTCGGTCTGGCCCTGGAGACCGTGCAGACAACGGATGCCTGCGGACAGTGGGGGTATCCGTATGCGGACCTAAATCAGGACTGCCGGGTGGATTTCGGGGACTTGGCGATGCTGGCCTCCGAATGGTCCGGAATGCTGTAATCGCCGAGTGTTTGCAAAAGAAGAGTATGGATGGAAAACAACAGAGAGATGATGGAGATGAGAATGGTTCGAATGAGTACGGCAGAACAGAAGGGAATCGGTTTTTGGGTTGTTTCGGCGGTTTGTGTGCTTGGGCTGTTTGCCTCTGCGTGGGGGCTTCCGGCCTCCTCCCTGGTTCGTCCGCCTTCGGTGCCGCTGGTGGTTTGCGACCCGTATTTCAGCATCTGGTCGGCTTCAGATACACTTTATGGGGACCTGACACGGCACTGGACCGGACGGCCTCATCCGCTCACGTCGCTGGTGCGGATTGACGGAACGACATATCGGCTGATGGGCAAAGAGCCCGCAGAGCTTCCGGTGCTCAAGCAGACAGGCCTTTCGGTGCTGCCGACTCGAACGATTTATACCTTTGAAGGGGCCGGTGTTCGGCTCCAGATGGAGTTTCTGCAGGCGGCTCTGCCGGACGATATCGACCTGATGAGCCGGCCTGTGGTCTATCTGACATGGCGCTGCTCCGCGTTGGACGGGAAGAATCACGCCGTCAGTGTGTACCTGGATGCCGGGATGGAACTGGTGGTCAACGAACCGTCGCAGGAGGTGGTTTGGGAGATGCCTGCGATAAAAGGATTGAAGGTCCTGAAGGCCGGAACGAAACAGCAGAATGTGCTGGGCCGCAAGGGCGATGATGTGCGGATTGACTGGGGATATTTCTATCTGGCGGCATCCGAAAAACAAGCAGTGCAGACTGTCATTGCCAAAGCGGAGGACTGCCGCAGGGATTTTACGGACAAGGGAACGCTGCCGACCCAGATGGACAGGCAGATGCCGCGGGCCGTTCGCGACAATGCGCCGGTGATGGCAATACAGTTTGATTTGGGCAAGGTCGGCGGCGACGGCAAAAGCTGTCGGGCTATTCTGGCCTATGATGATATTGAATCGATTCTGTATTTCGGCAAGCGGCTGCCGGCCTACTGGAAGCGGAACGGAAAGACCATTCAGATGCTTCTGAGCGAGTCGGATAAATTGTATGAGTCGCTTGTGCAGGCGTGCGAACGGTTTGATGCAGAGCTGATGGAAGATTTGTACAAAGCGGGCGGAGCCGATTATGTCGCCATCGGCTGTCTGGCATATCGGCAGGCGCTGGGGGCCAACAAAATTGCGGCGGACAAAAACGGCATGCCCCTGATGTTCAGCAAGGAGAACTTCAGCAACGGCTGTATGGGGACGGTGGACGTGTTTTATCCGTTTGCTCCGCTGGTGCTGCTGCTAAATCCGACGCTGGCGAAGGCCTCGTTTGTGCCGATTCTCGAATACGGACGCAGCGAGCGGTGGAAGTTCCCGTTTGCCCCGCATGACATCGGAACCTATCCGCATGCAATGGGGCAGGTGTACGGCGGCGGCGAACGTTCCGAAGAGAATCAGATGCCGGTGGAGGAATGCGGCAATATGCTGCTCTTGGTGGCGGCAGTGGTGGAGGCCGAAGGGGATATTGAGTTTGCCCGTCAGTACTGGGATGTATTGAGCCGCTGGGCGGAGTATCTGAAGGCCAAGGGATTGGACCCGGAAAATCAGCTGTGCACGGATGATTTCGCAGGGCATCTGGCCCACAATGTCAACCTGTCGATGAAGGCGATTACAGCACTGGGGGCCTATGCGAAGATGGCCGAGAGGATGGGGCAGAAAGAGACAGTGGCCGTCTATCGCAAAACGGCGGAAGAATATGCCGAACAGTGGATGCAGATGGCCGATGACGGGGACCACTACCGGCTGGCGTTTGACAAACCGGGCACCTGGAGCCAGAAGTACAATCTGGTGTGGGACCGGCTGCTGAAACTGAATCTGTTTCCCTCGTCGGTGGCGGAAAAGGAGATGACGTACTATCGGAAGATTCAGAAGCCCTATGGGCTGCCGCTGGACAACCGCAGTGACTATACGAAGCTGGACTGGATTGTCTGGACGGCGTGTCTGACGGGCAAACAGGAGGATTTTGAAGCCCTGATTGCGCCGATAGTGCGGTTTCTGAATGAGACGCCGGACCGTGTGCCGATGACGGACTGGTACTGGACGCACAATGCCAAACATCGCGGGTTTCAGGCCCGTCCTGTTGTCGGCGGTGTCTTTATTCGACTGATGGACAATCCGGAGGTCTGGAAAAAGTGGGTCTCTCGTGCCGAACGTGTACAGGGGACCTGGGCCCCGCTGCCGAAGCCGCCAGTGATTACAGAAGTCGTTCCGACCTCGCGAGACAGTGCCCAAATCTGGTTCTATACGTTTGAGAAGCCGTCGGAAAACTGGATGCAGGAGCGTTTTGATGCAGCCTCGGCGGGCTGGAAGCGCGGGCCCGGCGGGTTTGGAACCCGCGGCACGCCCGGCAGCCGGGTGCGGACCGTGTGGAATACGCCGACAATCTGGCTGCGGCGGACCTTTACACTGGACAAAGAGATTCGTCCGGACCTGTGCCTGCTGATTCATCACGATGAGGATGCTGAGGTGTATATCAACGGTGTCTTGGCAGCTCGGCTGGATGGATACACCACGGATTATTCTATCTATCCTCTTTCTCCGGAGGCGCGGGCGGCCCTGCGGCCGGGGAGCAATGTGTTGGCGATTGCCTGCCGACAGACCGGTGGAGGCCAATATATTGATGCCGGATTTGCCTATGTGACCGAGCAGGAATGAGAACAGCGGACAGCCGGCGGCAAAAAACGATAGGAGATTTTAAACGGCACAAAGGACGGCCGACATTCTCCCATTCTCCAAAGCGGGTTTGTTCTATTGACGGACATCTGTCTGTGGGTGGACCCGTTCAAAGGCCTGTCAGCCGTCACGAGGGAAAAAGACGGTACAAATTCCGCTTTCTCAGGACGGTTGATAAGTGGATGCGGACAGGAAGATAAAGGATGCATTTATGACAATCCAGAGGTGTTTTTGTGTAATTATTCTTTGGGCGGGGCTGGCGGCAGCGGATTCCATTACGGTTGTCGAGCGTCCAAACGCTGCTTCCGTGAACCCGCATTATCTCGGCAGCCGAGCGCCTCTGAAACCGGTTTATTTTCTGGAACTGCCGGTCGGGTCGATTGAGCCGAAGGGCTGGCTGAGAGAATATCTTAAAAGGCAGCGGGACGGAATGACAGGGCATCTGGAGGAAATCAGCGCCTGGCTGCAGAAAGAAGACAATGCCTGGCTGAGTGCGGACGGCAAGGGCAAATGGGGCTGGGAGGAAGTGCCGTATTGGCTGCGGGGCTATCAGGATTTGGCATACCTTCTGAATGAGCCGGCGATGACGGCAGAGACGAAGTTTTGGATCGAAGGGGTGCTCCGCAGTCAGCGCCCGGATGGAGATTTTGGGCCGGATATGCGGCTGGAGGACGGCTCGCGGGACTACTGGGGAAATATGGTGATGCTGTATTGTCTTCAGTCGTATTATGACTGGAGCGGCGATAAGCGGGTTTTGGACCTGATGCAGCGGTATTTCGCTTATCAGCTGACTGTGCCGGAGGAAAAGTTCCTCACGGGCTACTGGCAGCGGATGCGCGGCGGAGACAATTTGTACAGCGTGCTGTGGCTGTACAATCATACAGGCGACAAACAGCTGCTCGATTTGGCGGAGAAGATTCATCGGCGGACGGCCGACTGGCGGATGGAGGGCGACCTGCCCAACTGGCACAACGTGAATATCGCCCAGGGCTTTCGGGAACCGGCCATTTATTTTCTCCTGACCGGCAATTCCCGTGATTTGGAATTTGCCTATAAGAACTTTTGGGAGGTGCGGAAGCGTTTCGGACAGGTGCCCGGAGGGATGTTCGGCGGGGATGAAAACTGCCGAACCGGATTTGCCGACCCGCGGCAGTGCGTTGAGACCTGCGGGATTGTCGAGCAGATGTTTTCCGACCAAATGATGATGCGCATCTCCGGAGACCCGTTCTGGGCGGACCACTGCGAGGAGGTTGCGCTCAATACGTATCCGGCGGCGGTGATGCCGGATTTTCGGGCCTTGCGGTATCTGACGGGGCCGAATCAGCCGGTCAGCGATGGGGCGGACCACCATCCGGGGGTGGATAACAGGGGCCCGTTTCTGATGATGAATCCATTCAGCCACCGGTGCTGTCAGCATAATCATTCACACGGCTGGGCGGATTATGCCAAGTCGCTCTGGTTGGCGACCCCGGACAGCGGACTTTGTGCAGCGTTGTATGCGGCCTGCCGAGTCAAGGCCAAAGTCGGCAAGGGGGTTGAAGTTAGCATTGACGAAGAAACAAACTATCCGTTTGAGGAACAGGTTCGGCTGACGGTGCGGCTGTCTGAGCCGACAGCGTTTCCGCTGTATCTGCGGGTGCCTTCGTGGTGTTCAAAGGCCTCTGTGCAGCTCAACGGACAGCGTGTGTCGGTAGAACCAAAGGCGGGCCGATACATCCGGATGGAGCGTACCTGGCGGGACGGAGACCGGCTGGTGCTGAATCTGCCGATGGAGCTGCGGATGCAGCGGTGGACGGCCAATCAGAACAGTGCAAGTGTTTCCTATGGGCCGCTGACGTTCTCGCTGAAGATTCAGGAACTGTATATCCGGGCGGACAGCACAAAGACCGCCGTATGGGATTCGAAGTGGCGGGAGGATGTCAGAAAGGAACAATGGCCTTCCTTTGAGATATACCCAGCTTCGGCGTGGAATTACGGTCTGGTGCTGAAGGAAACCCGGCCGGAGGAGGGATTTGAGCTCATTCGAAAGCCCTGGCCCGCCGATGATTTCCCGTTTACGCCGGAGGCGGCGCCGCTGGAGCTGAAAACCACGGCGAAAAAGATTGTCAGCTGGACGCTGGATAAATACGGCCTGTGCAGTCCGCTGCAGGACAGTCCCGTTCGGTCCAATGAGCCGACGGAGACGGTGGCTCTGATTCCGATGGGGGCGGCACGGCTGCGGATCTCCGCCTTTCCGGTGATTGGAGAAGGCCCGGAGGCGAAGGAATGGAAACCCCAGACATTTCCCAGGCCGCCGCTGGCTTTCGTGACGGCTTCGTATCTGCACGATGAAATATCGGCTTTGTGTGACGGGCTCGAACCGAGCCGTTCCGCAGACCATTCCATTCCGCGATTTACCTGGTGGGACCGAAAGGGGACAACGGAATGGGTGCAGGTCTGGTTTGAAAGGCCGCAGGCGATTTCAAAATCTGAAGTTTATTGGTTTGATGATACCGGTATCGGACAGTGCCGAGTGCCGGCATCGTGGCGCCTGCTGGTTCTGGAGGGGGCGGCATGGAAGCCGGTCAACATTTCAGGGGACTATCCGGTTGTCAAGGACGGCTGGAGCCGTGCAGCGTTTGAGCCCGTTCAGACACAGGCGGTTCGGCTGGAGGTGCAGCTGAAGGACGGCTTTTCCGGAGGGATTCTTGAGTGGAAGGTGCAGTAGAATACAAACCTTCTTGGATGGGTTGGGGGCTGTGTTTTCTTGTCGGACTTGCAGGTCCGGGTGTGATGTCATTTGCCTGCGCAGAAGACCTTCCCGCCGGCATCCTTTTCTCGCAGTGGGGTCGCGAGACGCTGGAGACAATCGAACAAGACCATCGGCTGGCGGGCGGCGGGTATTCGGAAGACCAGAGCCGCACGGCACCGGCCTATGCATGGGGACATTCCATCCTGCTGCTGGCGTATGCGCAGGCGGCAAAAGTTGAGCCCGTTTTCTGCAAAAAGACGGAGGACCTGATCGGCTTTCTCCAGTCGTATTGGGTTCAGGAAAACGGCATCGGCGGATATGACTGTCTGCCGGAAGGGCGAAAGAAGGTCGAGCGGTATTATGATGACAACGCCTGGATTGCCATGGGCCTGCTGGATGCGTATGAGGCCTGCAGAAAGAAAGAATTTTTGGAACAGGCGAGGAAAACCATTGAGTTCTGCCTGAGCGGTGAAGCGCCGCAGGGCGGCATCTGGTGGAGGGAAGAACCGGCCTCCCCCGGACGCGGACGAAATACCTGTTCGACGGCGCCGACGGCCTTTGCGTGTCTGCGCTATTGCGAAATGACGAAAGACATGGGCTTTCTGGAAACAGCAGAGCGGCTTCTGGACTGGTTGGAAAAGACCCTTCAGGATGACGATGGTCTGTTTTTCGATCATATCCGGCAGGATGGGTGGATCGGCCGGAGGAAATGGACGTACAACTCGGCGATGCCGATTCGCGGCTGGCTTCTTTTGTATCGGCTGACCGGGCGCGAAGAGTATTTGCAAAGGGCCCGGCGGACGGCGCTGGCCGCCCGACAGCGCTGGATGGATGAAAAAACAGGGGCCTTGCACTGTGAAGCGATGTTTGCCTTTACCCTGATTGAGGCATGGCTGGAATTGTGGCAGGTTTCCTGTGAGGAAGAGTGGCGGCAGGCGGCACGAAAAGGGATGGAGTATGTTCATCGGCAGGTGAGGGACAAGGAGGGGCGGTATTCGAGACGATGGGATCGGCTGAATCCGGAACCGATTCAGGAATGGAAACTGCTGTATCCGTCGGCAGCGGCCCGGGGATATTGGGCCCTGGCGGCGGCTTACGAAAAAAAGGAAACCAACCAATCAATACGGGAGTGAAGATGAAGACGGGATGGAAAATGTGGCGGAACGGAGTCGGTATTGCGGCAATCCTTGCTCTGCAGGCGGTTTGCGGGGCGGCAAAAGAGAAAACGGCGGAGCCCGTTGATTATGTCAATCCGCTGGTGGGGACGGATTCATGGTTTGGGTTTTCGACAGGCAATACGTATCCGGCGGTCGGGCTGCCGCGGGGACTGAATTTCTGGACGCCGCAGACGGGCAAAATGGGCGACGGGTGGATTTATCAGCACGATGCGCACAAGATTTGCGGATTTCGCCAGACGCATCAGCCCAGCCCATGGATTAATGATTACGGGGCGTTTGCACTGATGCCGCTGGAGGGGCAGCTGGTTTTTGACGGAGAGAAGCGGGCCAGCTGGTTTTCGCACAAGACGGAGATTGCCAAGCCCTACTATTACAAGGTATATCTGGCGGACCCGGATACGACGGCGGAGATGACGGTGACCCAGCGGGCGGCTCAATTCCGTTTTTGGTTTCCTGATTCAGAGGCTTCCTATGTGATTGTGGATGGTTTTCACAAGGGTTCGTGGGTGAAGGCCGTCCCGGCAGAGCGCAAGATTGTGGGGTACTGCCGCAATCACAACGGCGGAGTGCCGGACAATTTCGCCAATTATTTTGTGGTGGTTTTTGACCGCGATTTTGAAGAAGTGACGCTCTGGCGTGACGGGCAGATTCACGAGGGGACTCCGGAGCAGAAGGGCGAGCATGTGATGGCGGCGGTTCGCCTAAAGACCCGCCGCGGCGAGCCGGTTTGCCTCAAAGCCGCCTCGTCCTTTATCAGTCTGGAGCAGGCGGAATTGAATTTAAAGCGGGAAGTTGGAAGCGATACCTTTGACCGAACCTGCCGGAAGGCGCGGGATGTCTGGAATGAGCACCTGGGACGTGTGGAGGTTCGCGGCGGAACCAAAGAGCAGTATCAGAATTTCTATACGGCGATGTATCGCACCCTGCTGTTTCCGCGGGATTTTACAGAGGTAGATGCGCAGGGACAGCTCGTCCATTACAGCCCCTATAACGGCAAGGTCCTGCCGGGTCCGATGTACACAGACAACGGGTTCTGGGACACCTTCCGGGCGGCCTTTCCGCTGACGACGCTTTTGTATCCGGAGGAAAATGCGCAGATGATGGAGGGGCTGGCTAATACGTACCGGGAAAGCGGATGGCTGCCGGAATGGGCCAGCCCGGGACATCGGGACTGCATGATTGGCTCGCATTCGGCGGCGATTATCGCTGATTCGTACCTGAAGGGAATCCGTGGCTATGACATCAAGACGCTGTACGAGGCGATTCTGAAAAACACGGAAAACAGCGGACCGCTCGGTTCTGTCGGCCGGCAGGGTGTATCGTATTACAACGAGCTCGGCTATATCCCGTCTGATGTCGGAATCCGCGAAAGCGCCGCACGGACACTCGAATACAGTTATGATGATTTTACCATCTGGAAGCTGGCGCAGGTCCTGGGGCGTCCGCAGGAGGAAATCGAGCGGTTCCGCAGGCGGGCTCAGTATTATCGAAATCTGTTCGATTCCTCCACGAATTTTATGCGCGGACGCAACAAAGACGGCACTTGGGCCAGCCCGTTTATTCCCGAGAAATGGGGCGGCGATTTTACGGAGGGCTGTGCGTGGCATTATACATGGTCGGTCTTTCATGACCCGCAGGGGCTGATGGACCTGATGGGCGGGCGGGAGGCGTTTGTCGCCAAACTGGATGCGGTTTTCACCACACCGCCCAAGTATGATTGCTCTTATTACGGCTTTCCGATTCACGAGATTATTGAGATGGCGGTGATGAATTTCGGCCAGTATGCCCACGGCAACCAGCCGATTCAGCATATGATTTATCTGTATGCCTATGCCGGACAGCCCTGGAAGACCCAGAAATGGGTGCGGGAGGTGATGGAGCGTCTGTATCATCCGACGCCGGACGGCCTGTGCGGGGATGAGGACAACGGACAGACCTCGGCGTGGTATGTGTTCTCGGCCCTGGGGTTTTATCCGGTCTGCCCGGGAACGGGAGAGTATGTTCTGGGCTCACCGCTGTTCGAAGAAGCCGTGATTCGGCTCTCAAATGGTAAAAAGTTTATCATTGCGGCCAAGGGGAACTCTCTGGAAAATCGGTACATTCAGTCGGCCAAACTGAACGGGCGAACCATGACTCGGACTTATTTGAAACATGCGGAGCTGCTGAAGGGAGGTCGGCTGGATCTGAAGATGGGGCCTGTACCCAATGAAAAATGGGGCAGCAGGCCGGACGATGCACCGTATTCGATGTCTCGAGAAAAATAGCAGCGGGTTTCTGCTCTAAGAGAAAATGGAACATTGGACAGGATTGAAGAAGAGGAACTTATGAAGAACAAAACCGGAGCGATTTTGCTGGCGTTTTTTGTGATGGGTGTCGCCGATGCGATGGGGCCGTTTTCGGAGGCCGTGCGTCAGAATTATCAGCTGAGCAATGTGGTGGCGACGCTGCTGTCCTTCTTTGTGTTTATCGCCTTTGCGGTGTTCAGCGTGCCGGGCGGTGTTTTGGCGGCCAAAATCGGCAAGAAGAATCTGCTGCTGCTGGGACTGGGGCTGAATGCGGCGGCGATGCTGATTCCCTGTCTGTTTGAGCCGGGCTTTGCGTTTCTGCTGGGGTGTATTTTTGTGCTGGGGGTGGGCACAACCCTGCTGCAGGTGGCGGGCAATCCCATTTTGCGGGATGTCGGTGCCGAGGGAAAGTACAGCCGGAACTTGAGTCTGGCGCAGGGATTCAAGGGGGTCGGCAGCACGATTTCGTCTTATCTGGTCACGGCGGCGGCCGGATTCTTTCTGCTGGAGCGTTTGGGCTGGCGGGCGGTTTTTCCGATTTTCTTTGTCCTGATGCTGATTACCTTCATCTGGGCGGCCTTGCTGAAAGTTGAAGAAACCAAGGCGGATGTGCCGCCGAGCATCGGCTCCAGTCTGGCCCTGCTGGGCAAACCGTTCGTTGCCTTTGCCGTGTTCGGAATTTTCCTGTATGTCGGGGCGGAGGTGTGCATGGGGCGGTTTTTAATGCCCCTGATGAAAGGAATGGGAGTGGCGGAGGGTACGGCCTCCAAGTTCGGGCCTGCGTTCTTCTTCCTGATGCTCACGGCCGGGCGGCTTTTGGGGCCGGTGGTGTTGCATTGGATTACGCCGCGGATATTTTTTGTGATTTCAGCGGTCCTGGGGCTTGCCGGGGCAGTGATTTTGATGTTCGGCAATGCTATGCTGGCGCCGCTCGGTGTCCTGGCGGCCGGATTGGGCTATGCAAACATCTGGCCGATGCTGTTTTCCATTACGGTCGAAAAAGACCCCAAACACAGCAGTGAACTGAGCGGGCTGATGTGTATGGCCATCGCAGGCGGGGCGGTCGTGCCGCTGCTGATGGGCAAGTTTGTGGACAGCGGCTGGGGACAGAACGCCTTTTTGGTCCCCGCGGTCTGTTTTGTGTATTTGCTGGTGCTGTCGCTGTGGAAAGAAGCAAAAAAAGAGGCGGTTTGTGCCTAATCCTTGCGTTTGGGAGAACAGGAAATGGAGAATTGGAAGAAAGACCCGAGGACAGTACTGACGCTCGATGCGGGCGGTACAAACTTTGTTTTCTCGGCGATGCAGGGGTTTGAGGAGGTTGTCGAGCCCATTCGTCTGCCGGCCTATGCGAATGACCTTGCCAAGAGTCTGGAAACGATGGTCAGCGGGTTTCGGCAGGTGAGCAGCCGACTGAAAACAAAGCCGGCGGCCATCAGTTTTGCTTTCCCCGGTCCGGCGGATTACCCGAACGGCATTATCGATAATGTCGGGAATCTGCCGGCCTATGCGGGCGGCGTGGCCCTGAAAGATTTTCTCGAGGAGACCTTTGGGATTCCGGTTTTTATCAATAATGACGGCGATTTGTTTGCGTATGGAGAGGCGATTGCCGGTTTCCTGCCGAAGGTCAATCGGATGCTCGAAGAAGCCGGCTCGCCGAAGCGGTATTCAAAACTGTTCGGCGTGACGCTGGGAACAGGATTCGGCGGCGGGATTGTCGCGGACGGCCGGCTGTATGTCGGGGACAACTCTGCGGCCGGAGAAATCTGGATTGTCCGCCAGAAACGGCATCCAAACAGTTTTGCGGAGGAAGGGGTGAGCATTCGTGCGGTACGGGGTTCCTATGCCCGGCTGGCGGGGATTCCATTCGACCAGACCCCCAGCCCTAAGGAGATTTATGAAATCGGGATAGGACAGAGAGAAGGAAATCGGGCGGCGGCCGTTGGGGCTTATGCGGAATTGGGCGAGGTCCTCGGTGATGCCCTGGCGAACGCCATCACACTGCTGGATGGGCTGATTGTCATCGGCGGCGGGCTGTCGGCGGCGTATCCTCTGTTTATTGACGCTGTACTGGCGGAAATGAACGCGCAGCTGGAAAGCTACAGCGGCAAGAAATTTAACCGGCTGGTGCAGCGGTGTTTTGATTTGGAAAGCGAGGAAGGACGTCGGGCCTTTCTGGCCGGGCAGGTAAAAGAAATTACTGTTCCCGGCTCTCGGCGGACGGTTTGCTATGACTCGATGAAGCGGATAGGGCTCGGCCGGGCGGTGATGGAAACCAGCCGGGCTGTCTCGGTGGGGGCGTATGCCTTTGCGCTGAGTCAGCTGGACAGATAATTGCACAATTCAGGAAAGGAACTGAAGATGAATCGGCTCAAAGCCGTAAGCGGATTGATTCAATGGACGGCCTTGCTGGGATGGGCGGTAGGCGGGATTGCGCAGGCGGCCGATGAATATATCTCTCGCCGTCCGCCTTTGGAAAAGCGAACCTTTGTGAGCGAGGCGGTGGAGGAGACAATCCGCCGGGTCAAGCCGCAGATTCGCGACCCCAAACTGGCCTGGATGTTTGAGAATTGTTTTCCAAATACCCTCGATACAACCGTGGATTTTGAAATCATCGATGGAAAACCCGACACCTTCATTATTACAGGCGACATTGATGCGATGTGGCTGCGGGATTCGACCTGTCAGGTCTGGCCGTATATGCCGCTGATTCAAAAAGATGCCAAGCTGCGGCAGCTGATTGCCGGGTTGGTCCGTCGGCAGACGAAGTGTGTTCTGCTGGACCCGTATGCGAATGCATTTTACAAAGATATGAATCGGCCCTCTCACTGGGCGTCGGACCGTCCGTCACCGGGCCCGGGTGTTCATGAGCGCAAATGGGAGGTGGATTCGCTCTGCTATGTGATACGGCTGGCGTATGAATATTGGCGTCAAACGGGAGATGTGTCCTGTTTTGATGCTGACTGGGACCGGGCGATGCGGCTGATTGTCTCCACATTTAAAACAGAACAGCGAAAGGACGGGCAAAGCCCCTACCGGTTCATCCGCGTTACATCCCGAATGACCGATGCGCCGGTCTTTGACGGCACCGGCCAGCCGATGCGTCCGGTGGGAATGATTGCCTCGATGTTCCGACCTTCCGATGATGCGACGGTCCTGCCGTTTCTGGTTCCTTCGAATCTGTTTGCGGTCCAGTCGCTCCGTCAGCTTGCGGAAATGTACGAGAAGGGACAAATGGATAGGGCTTTCGCGCGGGAATGCAGGCAGCTGGCCGACGAAGTGGAAAAGGCCGTTTTGAAATGGGGGACGGCCAAACATCTGCAGTTCGGGACGATTTATGCCTATGAGGCGGACGGATTCGGGAATGTTCTGTTTATGGATGATTCGAATGTGCCCAGCCTGCTGTCGCTGCCGTATCTGGGCATTTGCCGTCCGAAAGACCCGCTCTATCGGCGGACGCGTCAGTTTCTGCTGAGTGAGTGGAATCCCTGGTATCTGAAAGGCAAAGCCGCCGAAGGGGCCGGCAGCCCGCATACCGGCAAGACGCATATCTGGCCGATGGGCATCATTTTGCGGGCGCTGACCAGTCAGGACCCGCAGGAGATTCGGATGTGTCTGCATCTGCTGAAAACGACAGACGGCGACACGGGTTTTATGCATGAGGCCTTTCATAAAGACAATCCAAACGATTTCACCCGTCATTGGTTTGCCTGGGCGAATACCCTTTTCGGCGAACTGATTCTGAAGGTGTATCACGAACATCCGGACCTGCTGAAGCTGGAAGAAATTTGAGGAATTGGCTATGACCCTATTTGTTTTGGCTGTCGTCCTCGGACTGGGCGTCAGCACGGCGGGAGCGGTGTCTCCAGAAAAGGCATCCATCGAACAAAGCCCCCTGTATGGCCCCGTGAAGCCGCTTCAGAGGGGACAATCCATCTATGTTTTTGTCAAAAAAGCGGATACCCCGGACAGTCAGTTTGTTGCCGTGCAGACCCTGCAGGGAATTGCGGCCCGCACAACCGGACCTCGGATTTGGATTGATTTGTCAGATCCGACCTTTCCGGAGTATTTGACGGCCGTACATCAGGTTGTATTTGACCGAACGTATGCAGAAGATTTTACAGGACTGATTGCGGCCCTGAAGTCCTGCACGAGCGGGCGGTATGTGTTGTATGACTTGCGTGATCGGCCCTCGCTGAGTGCAGCCACGACGATGGCGGGGCTTCTGGACGCGCCGGCGGCGGATGTCAGTCTTCAGGAGATTTTTGAAAGGGCCGGCTATACGATGGCTCTCGATGTGCGGGAGAAAGACTGCCGATGGGTGTATGAGAATTATGGGAAGCAGATAAACCCGGAGGCGATTATTATTCATACCCATACCCGCCGGCAGCATCCGAGTGCGGCCTTTCTGCGGGACTGGGGACCGGCCTTGCGGGCCCTCGATTGGTGGTATCCGGATAAGGAGCTGTCGCAGAAAGTCTATCAGAAAATCGCTGTTTGCTCACCGGTGTACGGCTGGCAGTCTCCGACTTCCTCCGATGAAGGAGTTTCGATTCAGCAGCATTCGGAGGCCGGTTTTTTCCAGATTCCCTCTGACTGGATGGTGAATTTGTCGGTTCACGCCTCGCTCGGGCCGGTGATGAAGGAGCGGCGGTTTGTCCAAAAAGCCGAACGAAAAGAGCCCGTACGGCAGGAGGGGGTTCATACCGTTACCTTCATTCTGAGTGATATGGACAACATTTTGACGGAAATCGGTACGCATTCCTTCTTTTCGAACCGCCGGTTTTACCGAAATCCTCATCGGGGACAATTTCCGATGGGCTGGGGAATGGCCCCGGCTTTGGTGGAGTTATCCCCCGGTGGGGTGGAGATGTGGTATGAGAAGGCGACGGAAAAGGATGCCTTTGTCGGATACTGCGGACTGGGGTATTTTTATCCGAGCCATTTTCCGGCCATGGACGTGCATGCAGGACGGCTGAAAGCATATCTGGAGCGGGCCGACCTGCGGACGCTTTTGCTGATTGACCGTCTGGAGCCCGCCAAACAGCTCACGGAGGATTATGCCCGTGTCATCGAGCCCTTTGCAAAAATCGACTGCCTGCGGGGATTTTTCTATCTGGAGTATATGGCGTACGCCCATTCGGAAGGGCGGATTTTCTGGGTCAAGGGAAGACCGGTTGTGACGGCACGTTTTGATTTCCGGCGGGAAAAATTTTACCCGCATGTGCGCTCAAGCCCGGAGGAACTTGCAGAGGCGTTGAATGCCATGCCGAGGAATCCGGACAGTCCGGACGGATACAGTTTTGTAACCGTTCACGCCTGGAGCCGCGGGTTGGACGAGGTGTATGAGACCATCCGACTTCTGGAACCCAACGTACGCGTTGTCGGTCCGGAAGAGTTTATTGAGCTGATTCGGCTGAATCTGGGGCCGAAGTGAGCGGCTTGAGCTTAGATTCGGCTGAAAATCGCCACGACAGAAAGCTGATGTACAAAAGCATCAGATGAGCGGACGTTTCGAGCACTTCCTCCAGCCCGACGTGCAGTTCATATTCGAGGGGGAGATGGAGAACGCGAAATCCTCGGCGGGCTGTAAATTGGGAAAGACCGTAGGTGAGGAAGGCGGCAAGAAGCCAGACTTTCATGGGATGCCACTGATGAAGGATTTTCAGTGCTTCTTTCCATTTCCACGCCAAAACAGCCAAAACCACTAATGCTACATAAATGCCTGTACTGGTGCCGCTGAAGTGCCATTCGCGGAAAAAGAATGCTCCCGTAAGGGCAGTTAGAAGGATAAAAAGCGGATGGCGTTCCCGACAGGTTCTGGCGAAATAAACAAAGAAAGCCGTAGCCAGAATCGGCAGTGCCAGAATTTCGTGAGTCCTCTTCTCATAGAAGGTTGTCCAGCCGGCGAAATAAGCCAAATAAACCGTCAGAAAAGCAGCCAAAGGCACTCCGAACGGCCACCAGAGGGCCCAATCTGCTTCTGCTGTAGCTCTGCCCCCCTTTGTGAAGGATAAGCCCGGAGAGGGTTGATTTATTGTCTTCCGTCCCATAGATACATCAGTTGAGGGGTGGTCCATTGATGGAGGGTTTTCGTGTCGAATTTGAACGACGTTTTTTCCTGTGCGGCCAGCAGGTCCCAGAAGGCAAACCGTTCCTTGTATTCAATAACACGGGAGCCTTGAATTGCGGCCAATTGTTCGGTGACGGCCACGGCATCCTGCAGATAACCGATTTGATCGATCAGCCGTTTCTGGAGGGCTTCCGGAGCAGGATAAATGCTGCCGTCGGCCAGACGCCTTACCTCTTCGGGAGTTAAGACGTCCCGCCGGCCTTCACAAACAACTTCGAGAAACCGCTCAAAGGCGGGCTGAATCAGTTTTTCCTTCAGGTAGGCGGTTTGTTCTTCCGTCGTTCGATGGAAAAGACTGGGCCAGTCTTTCTTTTCGCCGCTTTTGACAACTACCGGATTGATCCCGAGTTTCTGCTCAAGCAGGTCCTGAATCACCAGATGGCTCAGAATCACACCGATGGAGCCGGTGATGACGGTCGGTTCAGCAACAATCTTGTCGCAGGCCACTGCGGAGTAATACCCGCCGGAGGCCGCCACAGACTGCATAAAAGCAACGGCGGGTTTGCCTGTCTGTTCCCGAAAGCGTTTGATTTCATTGTAAATCTGGTCGCTGGAGGAGACGTATCCGCCCGGGCTGACGATGCGGACAATGACACCCCGAATGGAGGGGTCGTTGGCGGCCTGTTCGAGCTGTTTGCGTACCAGTTCACTGGCGGTCTCGTCAATAATATCTTTGAGATTAATGACAGCCAGAGTTTGGTGCCGCGGACCGTCAATAAGAACGGATTCTTCAAACGGCTGCTCGAGGCCGCTGAAAGCAGTGCTGGAGACGAGGGCGGCCATTCCCCCTAAAGCCAGTAAAAGGAGCAGGTTGGTCAGGATAGAGAGAACCAGCACCACTCCCCAGAAAATTTTCCAGCCGAGCCCCTTTTTGCGAGGGGGAGGCGTAGGGGGAGACTGCAGGGGAATCGCTGTCGGAATCGAGGCCGGCGCCGATGGTTCTGCCGGTTTATAATTATCAAAATCCATACCAAATCCTTCCGAAACTGTTTTTTTATTAGAGAATTGTAAGAATCCAATAAGAGGGAGTCAAGGAACTATTCTTGACAATTCCGGTCCTGTAGAAATAATAGAATTTTTATTATTTTTGAGTCGGGATTGGGAAAAGCTGTGCTTTTACGCAAGGAAAAGAAGAAAAAAGAACGAAATCCATTTTTGGATTGGTTGGGATATGCGATCCTGCGGATTGTCTTTTTTGTTCTAGGTTTCTTACCAATTGAGTGGAATCTGCGGCTGGCGTGTTTTTTAGGGCGTTTGCTCTGGAGACACTATCACCGCGGGCGGATGAGGGCCCTGGAGAATCTTCGGGCGGCCTATCCGGAAAAAGATTCCCGCTGGCACGAAGAGGTGGGTCGACGTTCATTTGAGCATCTGGTGATGCTGGTGATGGATGTGTTTTTTACGCCCCGGCTGGTTGTTAAGGAACGCTGGCCGGATTATGCCCGTCTGATGAACATCGAGCGTGTAAAATGGATGATGCAGGAAAAAAAGGGCCTCCTGATGGCCACCGGCCATTACGGCAATTTTGAAATTATCGGGTATATGCTCGGGCAGTGGGGCTTTAATGTGTACAGCATCGCTCGGCCTCTGGATAATCCCTACATCAACCGCTATCTGTACGGCATTCGTCAGCGTCATGGACAGAAGATTATTGATAAATTCGGGGCCTCCGAGCAGATGGAACAGCTGGTCAAAGAAGGAGCGACGCTGTGCTTTATTGCCGACCAGGACGCCGGCCGCAAGGGTATTTTTGTGGATTTCTTCGGACGCAAGGCCAGCTCCTACAAGAGCATTCCCCTGCTGGCGATTCACTACAATCTGCCGCTGGTGATTGGAGGCAGTCGGCGGGTGGGAAACCGGTTTTTCTTTGAGATGGAGTGCAGCCGGATTATTTGGCCGCAGGAATGGCAGGATAAAGAGGACCCGCTGGGCTGGCTGGCTCAGGAATATACGCGGGCACTGGAGGAGTTTATCCGAAAAGACCCGACGCAATACTGGTGGATTCACCGCCGCTGGAAGACCCGTCCGAAGGAGGAACTGTCGGCGGCCGGCTGCTCGTCCGAATCAAACCAACAGGAGTAAGCAAATCTTCAATTGACAGTTTTTCTGCGGCGGTCTATGATTTCGAAATAGACACAAGAGGTCTTTTATTCTGTCTGGAGGCTGACTATGGCACAAGGCGAAAAAAGCTGGGAAAAGCGGCTGGCGGGCGGACCGGATGAACTGGCTGTGGATTTTGTTGAGTCGCTGTCGTTTGACAGGCGGTTGTATAAGCACGATATCGCCGGTTCAATTGCACATGCCGAAATGCTGGCCGCGCGGGGTCTGATAACCCGGGCCGAGCTGGCGGACATCAAAAAGGGGCTTCTGGAGATTGCCGAGGAGATTGCTTCCGGCCGGTTTGTGTTTGACAAGCGGCAGGAGGATATCCATATGGCGGTGGAGGCGGCGCTGATTGCCAAAATCGGCGATGCGGGCAAGAAGCTGCACACCGGACGGAGCCGCAATGACCAGGTGGCAACAGACCTGCGGCTGTGGATGCGGGATGAGATTGAGATTCTGCAGGCGTACCTGACGGACCTGCAGCGGGCGCTGGTCAAGCAGGCCGAGCAGTATGCGGAGGAAATTATGCCCGCCTATACGCACCTGCAGCGGGCTCAGCCGGTGACGATTGGGGCCTATCTGCTCAGTTTTGTGGAGATGCTGGCCAGAGACTGGAGCCGTCTGAAAGACTGTCGTACACGTCTGAATGTCTGTCCGCTGGGCAGCGGGGCCGTGGCGGGCTCTACTCTGCCGCTGGACCGGGAAATGACTGCCAAGTCGCTCGGTTTTGCCGACATTACTTATAACAGCATCGATTCCGTTTCCGACCGGGATTTTTGTGCGGAGTTTATCTTCTGCTGCTCCCTGATTGCCGCCCACCTGTCTCGACTGGCGGAGGACTGGATTCTGTTTGCGACAACCGAGTTCGGCTTTATTCGAATCGCGGATGCCTATTGCACCTCGTCGAGTATGATGCCGCAAAAACGCAATCCGGATATGCTGGAGCTGATTCGGGGCAAGACCGGTTCAGTCTATGGGGCCCTTGTGGGGATGCTGACGATTCTGAAGGCCCAGCCGTCCGCCTACAATCGGGACCTGCAGGAGGACAAGCTGCATGTATTTCGGGCGGCCGATGTAACAGAGGCCTGTGTGCAGATGGCGCGGGCGATTGTTGAGCATACGGTTTTTCAGACAAAACAGATTGCCGATGGATTGGACCATGGGTTTCTGGATGCAACGGCGATGGCCGAGTATCTGGTCGGCAAAGGGGTGCCGTTCCGTGAAGCGCACGGAATTGTCGGGACCCTCGTGGCCCAGTGCGAAAAAGAGGGCAAGGTTAAACTGTCGCAGCTGGCTTTAGAGCAGATGCAGGCCGTCTGCCGGGTAATTGACAGGGATGTATATGATGTTTTGGACCCCGCCGGCGTGTGCAGAAACTACAAGACGCTTGGTGCCGGCGGTCCGGACAATATCCGGGCACAGGTGAAGTATTGGAAGGAGAAATTGAAAGAACAATAAAAGACAGGAATGCAAGAATACAGGAATACCGGTTATCAGGAAGAAAAGGAGCGTATTTTTATGGGGATTCCAACAAAAACTTTTGAGGAATTACTGGTTTGGCAAAAAGCCCATAAACTTGTTCTGTCTATTTATAGCAGTACAATGAGGTTTCCAAAAGAGGAATTGTATGGTCTTGTTTCCCAAATCAGACGTTCCTCCATTTCTGTGGCGGCCAATATTGCAGAAGGATATAGAAAACGAACTCGAGTGGATAAACAGCGTTTTCTCACAATAGCACATGGTTCTTTGGAGGAAACAAGATATTATTTAATCTTGTCAAGAGATCTTGGCTATTGTGATATATCAAAGATGATGAGTCTCTTGGAAGAGATCAGCAAACTGCTTACCTTATATTACAGGAAAATAGCGACTGTATGATTACATGATTCCTTGTATTCCTGTATTCTTGTACTCGCTGTGTCTAAAGAAGACGAAATTACATCCTGGTTTGCCCGACAGTCTCGGCTGGACCCGAAGCGGTTTCCGATAGGGATTGGGGATGATATGGCCGAAATTCAGCTGGCCGAAGGAGTGTCGGTTCTGATTACCACCGATACGCTGATGGACGGGGTGCATTTTGACCTGTCCTCCTGCACACTCGAGCAGGCGGGCTATAAGGCGATGGCGGCCTCACTGAGCGATTGTGCGGCGATGGCGACGGTGCCCCTGTGTGCCGTGGCGGCGGTGTCGCTGCCGACGGATTTCGGCATCGAACATCTCAAGCAGCTGCATGCCGGACGCGTGCGGGCGGGGGAGCCCTTTGACTGCGAAGTGGTAGGAGGGGATATTACGAAATGGCGGCATCCGGAGGGCAAGCTCGTTCTTTGTTATACGATGCTCAGCCGGCCCAGCGGGCATCATCCGCCGGTGCGGCGAAGCGGAGCCCAGGTCGGAGACCTGATTTGCGTAACCGGCACGCTGGGCGGGTCTATTCTGGGCAAGCATCTGGAGTTTGTCCCGCGGGTGCGGGAGGCGCTGGAGATGACGCGGCTGGCCCGGATTCATTCGATGATGGATATTACGGACGGCCTGAGTACGGACCTGAACCGAATCTGTACGCAAAGCGGCGTCGGGGCCCTGCTGGAGGCAGAGGCCGTTCCCATTTCGGAGGCGGCCAGACGAATGCCCGACCCGCTTGAGGCGGCGCTGAATGACGGCGAGGATTTTGAGCTGCTCTTTACGCTGCGGGAGGACCAGTGGGAAAAATTGAAGGGCTTTTCAATGGTTCCGCTGACCGTCATCGGGCGGATTACAGACAGCCGCCGGATGCAGATTCGGATGCCGGACGGGCGGGTGGAGCCACTGGTGCCGCGGGGGTATGACCATTTATGACGGAGGCAAACGTTTTTGAAACGATTACGCATTCGCCCGAAGAGACGATGGAACTGGGCCGGCGGTTCGGGGCGGCGCTGAAAGGGGGCGAAGTGGCCGCCTTGATTGGGACGCTCGGGACGGGCAAGACGCATTTTATCAAGGGGGTTGCAGCCGGACTGGGGGCGGCGGGGCTGGGAGCCGTGAACAGTCCGACGTTTGTCCTGATGAATGAGTATTGCGCCCGGGACGGACGGCTGACGGTGTATCATATCGATGCCTACCGGCTCAAATCGATCGAGGAATTTGAGAATCTGGGCGTTTCGGATTATCTGGGGCCGGATGCGGTTCTTTTAATCGAGTGGGCGGATAAGGTGCTGGCGGCCCTGGAGGGGCTGGACTATATCCGAATTGATTTTTCGCATGAGGGGCCGACAGAGCGGAAGATTATCATAAAAGGACCAGCATCTTTTTTGGCTTGCCTTCAGGCGGAAAGCAAGTCGGCTGGATTCCCGCCTTCCTCCTTCGCCAAGGCTTCGGAGGACAAGCCGCGGGAATGACCGGTGATTATCTGGGTGATATTTCTCCAAAAAGGGTCAGGGCGGAGGTCTTGCTGATGCGGACCTGAACAAACCGTCCGGCCAGCTCGGCAGGGCCGTTGAAGACAACAATGTAGTCGTGAGCGGTTCGGCCGATCAGCTGGGGCTGGTCGACGGACTCGGCCTTGTTCAGATGGGGCTTTTTGCTGGGGCCTTCCACAAGCACTTCGAGGGTTTTTCCGAGGAAGCGCCGGTTGTCTTCTTCCGCGATTTTGTTGACCAGTTCAAGCAGACGAATGTTTCGCTGCTGTTTGACTTCCGCGGGTACATTGTCCTCAAGCCGCTTATCCGCATAGGTGCCCGGGCGCGGGGAATATTTAAAGATAAAGCAGTTTTTGTAGCGGACTTTTTGGATCAGGTCTGCCGTGGCCTCAAAATCCTCTTCTGTTTCGCCCGGAAAGCCGACGATAAAGTCGCCGGTGACAGCCAGGTCTGGAACAATCGACCGGGCTTTTTCAATCAGGTCCAGGTACTGGCGGGCCGTGTAGCCGCGGTTCATCGCCTTCAGAATCGTGTCTGAGCCGCTCTGAGCGGGCATGTGCAGGTAGGGGCAAACCTTGGGCAGACGGGCCATCGCCTCAAAAACAGAGTCCTCCATTTTGGCCGGATGACTGGTAATGAAATGAATCCACCGGATCGAGTCAATTTGACTGACCATTTCCAGCAGGTCGGCCAACGTATACGTGCGGCCGTTTTCGGTATAGCGGTAGGAGTTAATCGTCTGCCCCAGCAGGGTGATTTGCTGAATGCCCCGCTCGGCCAGTTTTTGGGCCTGCTGCAGAATGACCTTGGGCGGCCGAGACACTTCGGGCCCGCGGACGTAAGGGACGATGCAGAAGGTGCAGAAATTGTTGCATCCGCGCATGGCTCGGATAAAGGCCTGCGATTTCAGATGATTTTCGTCCGAATCATAGGCAACCTCAAACTCGTCCAGCTTCTCGCTCACAGTATGGACATCCGGGCTGTCGGCGGGTCGGCGAATTGTTTCGGTAACGGCAAGGATTTTTCGCCGTTCCTCAATCGCCTGCTGAAGGAGAGCGGGGACTTCGTGGAGCTGTTCAGGCCCCGCAGCCAAGTCCACAGCCGGATGTTCGAGCAGCTGAGGCCCGAGCCGCTGGGCCATGCAGCCGATGACCGCCACAAGCAGACGCGGGCGGCTTTTTTTCAAATGCTGCAGATGGCCCAGATGCGAGAAGACCCGCTGTTCGGCGTGCTCACGGACGGAGCAGGTGTTGATGACAACGACGTCGGCCTCGGCGGGCGAATCGGTCATTTCCCATCCGTTTTCGGTCAGGGCGGCGGCCAGAAGCGACGAGTCCAGTTTGTTCATCTGGCAGCCGAAACTCTTCAGATGTATTTTTTTGCTGTTCATCGGAACCGGCCAGTATAACGCAATCGGCCGGCCGATTCCAGTGTCAGGACACCATTGTTTGAGGAGACGGCGGATAAAGTAAGTCGGTATCCCGGGCGGGCGGCGAAGGCAGCGGGGCCCCGCAGGCCGGACAATCCGGACGATTGAGCCCGCGTCTGCGCCCGCAAGAATGACAGCGAACCACAGGGTAGTGATTCAAAGCCAGATAGGTCAGAAATCCGGCCAGGTTAAAGCAGAAGACAACGGCCAGCCAGACAGTTCCTTTGAACCAGCCGACCCGGCGGGGCTTGTAGTGGAGCAGGGTTAGGATCGTCAGAACGGATGCCGCAGAGTAATACAGATAAGGATTTGTCGGTTCCATTCGTTCAGTAAACTCTTTCAAATCCTCCAGAATATAGCGTTCTGATTCCCACAGGACTGTCAGGATTTTTCGGAACCATGCGAAGCAGGGCGGAGATGAAAAAGTGACCCATCCTTTAAACTGACTGCATTTATTCTCGTAAAGTTTCACGGATGCAGAGGGCCTGTACGGTGGTTTAATGTAATCAAATTGACTGAGATGCTCAAAGGTGCCGTCCTCACGAATTTGGTAGAGTTCGATTCTGTAATCGAGGGGCTTGTCCCGATTTTCTTGCAACCATTTCCGATACTGCTTATTATCCATTGGTGCCTTGGGGAGCCAATGAACTTCCAGGTAAAAGGATTGTCCGGAAGAATAGAAGGTTCTTCTTCCCTTTTTGAGCAATTCATCCGGAATTTGAAGCGGAATGGCCTTCCGCGGATTTTTCTGGAGCAGAATCGGCGGCTGGTCAATCAAATCAATAAGGATGGCGGAAAGGAAAGAAGGTTTATAAGAGGCGGTTTCTTTCCAGTTTACCATGAAAAGTCGGCCGATGGGAACAGACGGATTTTCATACAGGATTTCTATGGAGCGTTTTTCAAAGTCTGCTTCGAACAATGAATGTTCGGTCCAGAGCAGGCATCGAGGATTCCAGGAAACCGCCGGAATCCACGCGTGGAAGTTCTGAATCGGTTCAAACGGACGGATTTCGCTTCTGCTCTCTGTAAACCCGCTTGCAGAAAGATACCCCAAAATGTGTTTCTGGAGGCCGTATCCTGTAAAATACCGCTTGTTGAAGTCATATCGCCAGAATTCTCTGATTTGTTTTTTCTCGTTTCTGACCGTGAAAATCAGGTCTCTGGAAAAATTCTCAGAGACTCGCAGATAACCGGTCCAGTCCTCTTTGTACAGCACATCTGCCGGCTTGAGATACTCATGGGGCAGGTCAGAGCGGGAACCTTTCCAGAGCATCTGGCCTGCTGTGTCATACACTTCAATCATTTCCTGACGGGCGGTCCAGTCGGAATGAAGAAGATGAAGGGTGCCGTCCGGCAGAAAGACTTTGTCCGCTTCTGCAATCCGTTGCTGAATTTGTTCGATTTCAGAAAGCTCGGGGTGCTCCCAATCAGGCGAATATTTTTTTCTAAGGACAACTTCAAGTATATTTATGCTTATTGTCTGAATAATCAGTAAGATGAGCAGCATGACAAGGAGGACAATCACAGCTTTCTGAGCAGAAGAAAACGAATGGATGATGGAGCGTATCATAACTATCTCCTCCGGATTAAAACTGTCGGTTTCTGAACTCCTGCCATAGCGGCAGGGCGAGGATAAGCATAGAGAGGCCGGTACAGAGAAAATTCAGAGCCGGCGTTTTCGGATAAAAGCAAAAATACAGCGACATAAACACAAAAATGACCGGGAACAGCCGCGTCGTGTACCATTTGGCTGTCAGGACGGAACTCAGAGAGGATGCAAAATAGACAACAAGTCCCTGTGAAATCAGAAACAATCCTTCCAGCCAGACGTGAGGCATGGGCGGCGGGGAATAATCCACTGCAAAGACGCTGTACAAAAACAGCAAAGTCCAGAGGCTTAGAAGAGATAGGGCAAAGCCCAAAACGGCGGCAGTGATTTTGACAAAGAAAACGGCTGTGCGGGTGATATTTCGATGAAGCAAAAACGTCCAGGTTCTGGTAAAGGACGGAAACCAAAACTGGCGTATGCTGAATGCGGCACCAAGACACAGCGATAGGAAAAGCAGAATCGAGCCGGCGCCGGAAAGGCTGGACCATCGAAAGAGATAAAACGGATCAATCTCTTCCTTTGCTTCATCATCTGGATAATAAGGAAAAGTAGTTGGTTGAATGACGATTTGGAATCCAAAAATAAAGAGAATTCCTGCGGCCAGCAGGACCCAGGGCAGACATTCGCGAATTTCTTTACGCAGCAGAGCAAGGTATTTCATACAGGCATCTCCCAGCTAAAAAGTTTTCGGGCTTGTTTGGGGCCGGTAAACTCGATGAACTGGTCCTCAATGGACATCGGTACGGGTTCGACGGCGGCCTGGTGCCGGCGGGCCCATTCATAAATCGCCTCTTCGGGGGTTTTGACGACGGTGGCCTCGAGCATCTGCTGATTACGTTTGGAATAAATCAGACCCGGCAGCGTATCGACGGGGATGTTCGGCTGCGGGAACTCAAAGAGATACTTTCGGATCTGCATGCGGAACTCTTCGAGGGTGCAGTCGGCCCGAAGGACGCCTTTGTCAATGACGGCGATTCGGTCGGCCACCCGCTCCACATCGCTCAGGATGTGGCTGGAAAAAAGAATGGTGCGTCCTTCCTTTTGTATCAGATGAACCATCCCCTCCAGAAACTGCCGGCGGACTGCCGCATCCAGACCGAGCATCGGGTCGTCCATAATTAGCAGTTCGGGATTGGCGGCCAGCGTGAGGGCCAGATTGACCTGAGCCCGCTGGCCGTTGGAGAGCGTCTTGATTTTTCGTTTCGGGGATAATTCGAAATAGTCGAGCATTTCCGCAAAAAACCGCCGGTCCCATTGGTCGGGATAAAAGGCCTTCTGAAAGTGTTCGAGCTCCCGGATTGTCATCCAGCGTTCAAGGTGATGGCCTTCGGTGATGTAGCCGATGCGGCTTCGCAGGGACGGCGGCAGATTGTCGGAGGGATGCCCGAATACTTCGGCACGGCCGGCGGTCGGCGCAAGCAGCCCGAGAATCAGTTTAATCGCCGTGGTTTTGCCGGAACCGTTTCGGCCGAGCAGCCCGTAAACGCATCCCTTGGGGACACACAGGTTCAGATGATCCAGTGCAGGGGTCTTGTGATAATATTTGGTTAGTTGGAAAGTCTGCAGGACGAAATCGTTCATCGTTAGGGGCTCCTTTTATTTTGTTCAGACAGAAAACGGCGGACTCGGTTTTCAAAAAATTCGATGAGCTTCTCCGGTGTCAGGCCCAGATTCAGGCCCTGAACAATAAGTGTATCGATGCGCTGGCCGAGCAGATTCAGTTGAGCGAGGTCTTTATTGTCTTGAAGGGCGGGGTCGAGGACAAAGGTGCCCGAGCCGGTTTTGGAGGCGACAAAACCCTGCTGTTCCAGCTCGAGGTAAGCCCGTGCGACGGTATTGGGGTTGATAACCAGCTCTTCGGCCAGTTTCCGCACGGGCGGCAGTTTATCGCCCGGCCGGAGATGACCGAGAGCAATCGCCCGGCTGATTTGAGAGGCAATCTGTACATAAAGAGGCTCTTTTGAACCAGGCGAGATTTGAACCCAAAGGGCCATGAAAAAATCCTCCCAAATAATACATATTGTATTAAACGTCTTAATACAATTTTCGTCCTTTGTCAACTTTTTTAAAAAAGAATATGACAATACCCTAACTGTTTGTTATGGAGATAGTTATATTCTCTTTTGAGAACAGCAAATCCATGGGACCGATATCAAAAAGTCGGATGGAAATAGAGCGAAAGACGGGAAAGTATAAACTCCGCCGTCCCGGCGTTGCCGGCTTGACCTGGGAGGATATGGAGCGGCTGGAACGTCTTGTAGAAAAAGGACTTCGGGTATCCGGCCTTTATAAAATCGGCTTTCAAAATCTTTACGATTTGCGGATTGAGAAGGTCGAAATCACTTCTGAACGTCTGCCGGAGGCGTTTGATGGGCTGCAGATTCTATGGCTGTCGGATTTTCATATCGAACCGCTGGAGGGACTGCCGGAGGCCTTAATAAAGGCCGTGGAACCGCTTGATTATGATTTAGCCGTGTTAGGCGGGGATTGTGCCTTTCATTACGACCTGACGGAAAAGGCGGTTGAGCAGATGCACAAGATTGCCGAGCCGCTCCTGAAGCGTGTGCCTGTTTACGGGATTTTAGGCAATCATGACCGGTATGAAATGGGCCGCATCCTGGAACATTGGGGGGTTCGGATGCTTGTCAATGAGAATTGCCGAATAGAGCGAGACGGCCGGGCCCTCTATCTGGCCGCTGTAGATGACTGCCATTATTACAAAGGGGATGATTTAGAGGCCGCCTCATCCGGAATACCGGATGATTGTTTCAAGATTCTGCTCTCGCATTCGCCGGAAATTATCAACAAAATGGATGGATATTTGTTTGATTTATGCCTTTGCGGCCACACTCACGGCGGACAAGTCTGCCTGCCGAACGGTTTCCCGCCCGTCATTTGTTCATCTGTCAGCAGACGATTTGCAAAGGGCTTGTGGAAAAAAGATGCCATGCTCGGCTATACATCCAGAGGCATAGGAGTTTCCGGAATAGCGGTTCGGTTTTTTTGCCCGCCTGAAATTACCCTGTTAACTCTGCGAAAGAAATAGACGATAACAACCGGTAAGGAGAGGATGAAGAAGATGCAGTACGTCCTGTAATAGCCCTTTTTTACAGGAGAAAACGATGAGTAAGGACAAGAAAAAGAAGGGGGAAAAGTCTGCTGCGGAGAAGCCGGAAAAGCTTGACAAGAAATTTTATGAGAAGGAACTGGAAAAACTTCAAATCGAACTGGTAAAGCTTCAGGAGTGGATTAAGCACAAAGGTCTGAAGGTTGTTGTCCTTTTTGAAGGACGCGATGCTGCCGGCAAGGGAGGAGTCATCAAACGAATCACGCAAAAGCTCAATCCCCGCATCTGCCGGGTGGTGGCTTTGGGAACGCCCACAGAGAAAGAAAAGACGCAATGGTATTTTCAGCGGTATGTTGCCCATCTGCCGTCAGCGGGTGAAATGGTTCTGTTTGACCGCAGCTGGTACAATCGAGCAGGCGTGGAGCGGGTGATGGGATTCTGCACGGAGGAGGAATACCGCGAGTTTCTGCGCTCCTGTCCGGAATTCGAACGCATGCTGATTCGCTCGGGGATTATTCTGATTAAATATTGGTTTTCCGTCAGCGATGAAGAGCAGGAGCGTCGTTTTCAGGCCCGTCTGGAGGACCCGACCAAGCGGTGGAAGCTGAGCCCCATGGATTTGGAGTCCCGGGCCCGCTGGGTCGAATATTCCAAGGCCAAGGATGAGATGTTCGCACATACAGACATCAAACAGGCGCCGTGGTATGTGGTGGAGGCGGACGATAAACGGCGGGCCCGCCTGAACTGCATTGCCCATCTTCTGAGCATGATTCCGTATAAGGACCTGACGCCGCCGCCGATTAAACTTCCGCCCCGGCAGAAGGACAAAGGTTATGTACGGCCGCCGATTACGGACCAAAACTTTGTTCCGCAGGTTTATTGAATATCGACAGCGGTTTCTGTCAGATTAGCGGGGTTGATTGACCAACGACGAAACTCGCTCGGCAACATCGGGCAGCAATCGCTTCAGCCGGGGACTGAGCTCCATCGTGCAGGCAATCCTTTCAGGCTGGATTCCTATGATGATTACTTCTTTCGGCGCCTGTCCAAGCATTTTCGCCATGGCGAGGGTCTGCGGCAGGTCTAAATCGTGAAGCGATAAAGCCGAGGGGTTCGGCGGCTGCAGTTCATCCGGTGTCATCTGCACGATGGTTCCCGGTGGATAGTTTCCATCGATTGCATCAATCAGAATCACCCGCTCATAACGGCACAATGTGTCAAGCAGGTCAGCACCGGCCGTGCCGCCGTCCAGGATATCCACGGAATCCGGCAGAGGACAATTTCGCAGATGTTCAATGACCCGCACTCCGATTCCTTCATCGCCGAGAAGGATATTGCCGATGCCCAAAATTAACGTTCGGGGTTTTTCCGCCATTCAAAGACAGCATCCCGTCTGAACAACCGTTTGGGCCTTGGTCTGGTCCGGACGGAGCAGATGCACCGAACAGGCCAGACAGGGGTCAAAGGAATGAATCACCCGCAAAATTTCCACCGGTTGCGAGATGTCCGCCACCGGTGTTCCGATTAAGGCCTGTTCAAGGGGGCCGGGCTGGTTTTGGTCATCCCGCGGAGAAGCATTCCAGGAAGTCGGGGTAATTACCTGATATCGCACGATTTTTCCTTTTGCTGTGGTGCTTCCGGCCGGAATGTATGGACTGATGGTTGACCAGTGGCCTAAAGCCCCCCGCGGGGCTTCGGTCAGACCGATACCGTTCAGCGGATTTGGAACGGTCGGAATGGCTGGTTTTGAATAAGAGGGTGCCCCTACGGAAAGTTCGTTCAGCCAGCCCGAGGTGTGATCGGCACTGTCCATAGCATATGCGATTTTTTGGGCTTCGAGGGCTCGTGCCATCAGACGGTCCATAACGGAAATTCCGTTTCGGTAATCTCCGTTTACCCACATCCTGGCCAGCGGTCCCAGTTCATAAACCTGCCCATTATAGCGGGGCGCCTTGATCCAGGAATAAGCCCCTTCCTTGTACCGGTCGGCTTCGGTTTCTCCAACGGAAGGATTCAGGCCGCTGGGACTGCTGAACCAGGAATAGTTGACGTCTTCGGTAATCACAGCCGGGTCCACCGGTTCAACAGAGGTTCCGTCGTATCTGCCCCGAGCCAGCAGTTTTGAAGTGCCTGCGTTGTTCAGGTCAAAAACACCGTAGGCGAGCAGTTTCCCGCATCCGCGTCCGATTTGCGAATACTGCGGAAAGAGGTCTTTTAATGCCTGAGTGTCCGGAACAAAGACCGTATCAATAAACTGCTTGATTTCATCAAGCAAAGCCCGAAAGGCCGCTATTTTCTCTGTAGAGGCCGCATCCAGGCATCCGCCCGGCATGAAGCTGGCCGGATGCGGCAGTTTGCCGCCGAACAGGGCTCCCATCTGGTGGGCCTTTCGGCGGATGGTGAGGGCTTGGACATAATGGCTGACAAACGTTTCCGCCAAAGCACCGGAGAGCATGTCCGAAGTAATAAAACGCGGGGCCCACGGGGCCATGTCCAAAATGGGCTGGGTGTTGATATAATCCAGGGCGGCCAGATGATAGAAATGCAGGATGTGCGACTGGATATAGTTGGCACCCAGTATGAGGTTTCTCAGGATGCGTCCATTGGTTGCAGGGGCAGCTCCGAAAGCGTTTTCCAGGGATAAGCAGCTTGCCATAGCATGAGACACTGGACAGACTCCGCAGATTCGCTGTGTAAGGATTGGTGCGTCGAATGCATCGTGATTGATGAGGATTTTTTCAAAGCCCCGGAACATCACCCCGCAGCTTTTGGCGTCCACAACCTGCAACTGGTTATCGACGGTATCCACCGTTACTTCAATTTTCAAATGTCCTTCGATTCGTGTAATAGGGTCTATTGTAAAGGTTGTTGCCATTTTTCATCTCCTCATGTCTGCTGGGTCTGATTTTCTCAGATGCTTTTCCGCGGGATTCAGGAGCCCGTAATGAAGGGAGTCTTTCCATCCGGAAAATCCGGTTCAACACATCCGCAGCACGGAGTTCGGGCTTCGACACACCAATTCACGCCGTTTTGGCCTGGGCCGCCGCTGTTCCATTTCAGGACAGGGCAGTTTGACCAAGTGGTTTTGCCTTCGCAGCCGAGGGCTTCAAGACAGCCGTAATCCCCGAGAGTTTCTGCCTGCGGCGGTTCTGAACCGGGCCAGCGGGAGGGATGGAACAGGCATTTTGCGTGTACTCTCTGGCTGCTGGAATCTCCGAACAAATCCGCCGGACGGCCTTTGCTGTCGAGAGTTACCGTTTGTCCGGCCAGCACCTTCAGCAGGGTCAGTACGAACCAGTCCGGATGCGCCGGACAGCCGGGGATATTGATGAGAGGTTTGCTGTATCCCAGCTCAATGAGTTTGGCTGATACGCCTTTAGCGCCGGTGGGATTGGGAGCCGCCTGAGGGATGCCGCCGTAGCAGGCGCAGGTTCCGAGGGCAATGATTCTGTCGGCCTTTTGGCTGAGGATACTGAATGCCTCCTCCATCGAAAGGTGTCCCCCGATGTCGCAGAATTTCACGGGACAAGCAGTGTCTTCTGCAGGAATCGAACCTTCCACAACCAGGATATAACCTTGTTTGCAGAGAGTGTTGAAATCAACCAGATTCACTCGCCCGTCTTTATCCAGGTCAAATTTCAGCTCGGAACCTTCCATCAGCCATTGATTTTCAAATGCGGCCAGTTCCGTCAGATTAGGATGCGGCCCCAAGGCCCCCATAATTGCCAGGTCTCCAGCGGCTGCGATAAGGGTGGAATGGTATTCGAGGTTGATTTTATTCAAAAGGATGTCATCGATTGTAGTTGTTTTTACGCTGTTGAGCAGGGAAACACTGCATCCGCTACAGCTTTGCCCCTGAAGCCAAATGACGCGAGGGTCTCCGTTGCCGGCCATGGCTTTTTGAATCAGGTCAAATGGAAGAACCGAAGTGATGCCTGCTGCACCGGCGATTTTGAGAAAATCCCGTCTGGACAATCGCATGTGTTTACCCTTTCCGTAAGGTTTCAAACCCTAACCAGACAAGAGTCAATAAAAAACCCTGCTACACTGTATATTCCTCCTAAACAGGAAATTTTACTTACAGAAAAGGGAAGAAGTTAAAAAAATAATTTAGAACTTTCGTAAGTAATTGATATTAAAGATATTATGGAAATAAACTTTTTGGGTAAAAAAGCGAAAAAGAAACGTAAGTATAGATTTTTTCTATATAGGATAACCCTATCTTTTTGTAAGATGAAGAGGGTGATCTCGAGGTTGGTTTTGCGGCAAAAACTGTTGATAAATAATTCTTGACGGGATACGAAACCCCGGCTATATTTTTCATTTGTTGCGGATGTGGCGGAATTGGCAGACGCGCAGGCTTCAGGTGCCTGTGGGCATTGCGCTCGTGGAGGTTCGACTCCTCTCATCCGCATTTTATCCCATTCCTTTTTACTTTTCTATCATATTTGACACGTCTTGTCCTCTTTTTTTAAGGGATTTTCGAAGTGATTACCGATATTCGCATTGTAAGGGGGGGAGTATCTGTTAAAATAGTAAAAATTTTTCGGAGATGAAAAGATGGATAATTGGCTGCTTCTTGCCGCACAGGTGCATCGGTCGGCAAGTGCGGATGTGAGTCTGGTTCGTCAGGTCATTGATTTATTGTGGGAGCAAATCACCGTTTTAACCTGGTTTCAGGCGGTATTGGCCATTTCCTTTGGGGTAGTTTATTTGCTTTATGGATGGCGGATTTTTCGTGTTTTGGTTGTGATTTGCTTTGGGATGATTGGGATGTTCCTTGGAATGAAGGCGGGGGAGCGGTTCGGAAATGTGCCGGCAGGAGGGCTGGCGGGAACGGCTGTTTTTGCCTTTTTGGCCGTTCCGCTGATGAAATGGTGTGTCAGTTTCCTGGGAGCGGCTGCAGGGGGGCTTATTACCAGCGGGATTTGGTATGCCTGCCGACTTCCGGAGCAGTATATCTGGGCGGGGGCGATTATCGGAATTGTCGCGGGAGGAATGATTTCTTTTATCCTGCTGAAGGCCTCGGTGATGCTCTTTACGAGTCTGGGGGGCAGTCTGATTACGCTGGTAGGCGTGTTGGCACTGCTGCATGAATATGAGATGAACCGGCCGGAGCCGACGCACTACATTGAGGATTTGATTTATCTGCATCCGTGGTTTCTGCCGACGGTGATTATTGTGCCGACGCTGATTGGGATGTTTATTCAGCACAAGTTCATCCAGCATTCTTCAAAATGGGATATCAAATAATCCGCCGGAAGGCCGCAGACTATTTCAGTTCTTCCTGCAGACGGCGGATTTTCTGCACGTACAGGTCGGCCTTGAATTTGCGTTGGAGCCCTGCGGCGTTCATATAGCGGACCTGACCCAAGATGGGCCGTTCCTTCCAGGGGCGGTCGTGTTTGCCCAAACACCAGGCAATTCCGGCATATCCGTTGGGGTCTCGGCCGTCCAGTTCATATTTGTCATTGAGGGTGACGAGAATGTCAAGGGCCTCTTCAGGGCGGCGGGTCCATTCGAGAACCTTCTTGCCCCAGTACATTCGCATATACCCGTGCATTTTCCCAGTCAGAACCATTTCCATTTGGGCGGCGTTCCAGTACGGGTCGGCTGTGGAGGCCGTCTCCAGCTGTTCGAGATTATAGAGAATCGGACGTTTGTCATGCGAATGATACCGCAGGGTTCGCTGAGCCCAATGGGGCAGGGCTTCGAAGTGGTCATATTGCGGGTTGTAGAAAACGAAATTGTGGCTCAGCTCCCGCCGGACGATGAGCTCTTCAAGAAAGGCCGCAGCGGCTTTTTCGTCTGCTTCGCGTGCGGCCAGGGCGATTTCCAGCGGAGAAATCTGGCCGAAATGCAGATAAGGGCTCAGGTTGGACTGACCGTCGAGGACGGGATTGTTTCGGGCTTTGTCATAGTCGGCCAGTTTGGTCTGGACGAAGTCAAGCAGACGCTGTCGGGCCTGCTGATAACCGCCTCGGAAGAAAGGAGAAGGCGGAACGGAACTGTCGATGCCCAGGGAGCGGGCCAGCTTGAGAGGATTGTCGATTTGGATGCTTTTTATCCGCAGCGAAAGCGAGGTCCGATGCGGTCGGGTCTCCTGCAGCGGAACGAGAAATCGTTCCAGTTGACGATGGATGCGGGGACGAAGCGTTCCGGCGGAGTAATTTTCTTTTTCAGAGGCGGTCTCCACAGGGACAATCAGGTTGGCTGTGACTTCATACAAGGGGCAGTCGATTTTTTCCGCGACGGTACTGCGCCATTGACGCTGAATGCGCAGGTATCCTTCATCCGTAATCACCAAATCCGCTCGGGCGGCAAGGGTGGAAATGACATCCGCGGGATTGCCGACTTGAACGGCCAGCTGAATGCCTCGGCGGGCCAGCTGGGCCTGGGTTTCCTGAAGGCCTTCGAGCAGAAAGACATAATGACGCAGGTTGGCGTTCGGGAAGGCGTGCGTCAGTCCGAAAGCCGCCAAAAGCGGTTTTTGCCGTTCATTGGCGCAGCGGACGGCATATTCGAGGGCATGATTGCAGACGGCCCGTTGGGCGCTTTGCATCCAATACAGAACGTATCCCCTGTTCTGGGCTTGGCGGCGGTTCAGGGTTCGAATCCGCTCCGGCTGAATCATGTCATTCCGTGTCGCCTTTTTGCTGGATTTTGCTCCAGGTATCTTTCAGCGTGACGGTTCGATTAAAGACCAGATGTCCGTCCCGGGTGTCGGGGTCCGTGCAGAAATATCCCAGTCGTTCGAACTGCAAGCGGTCAAACGGTTTGGTGGTTTTCAAAGACGGTTCGACCTTGCAGCCGGTCAGGATTTTCAGAGAATCCGGGTTGATATTGACCGTGAAATCCTGTCCTTCGGGGACATCTTCCGGGTCTTCTTTGGTAAAGAGATGCTCATAGAGCCGCACTTCTGCGTCGAGGGCGTGTGCAGCACTGACCCAGTGGATCGTGGCCTTGACCTTCCGGCCGTCGGGTGCTTCGCCTCCCCGTGTGGCCGGGTCATAGGTGCAGCGGAGCTCGACAATATTCCCGGCGCTGTCTTTGATGACCTCCTGGCATTTGATTAAGTAGCCGTAGCGGAGCCGTACCTCGCGGCCGGGGGCCAGCCGGTAGAACTTCTTCGGCGGGTTTTCCATAAAATCATCCCGCTCGATGTACAGGACTTTGGAGAAGGGAACCTGCCGCGTGCCCGCCGACAGGTCTTCCGGATTGTTAATCGCCTCGAGCAGTTCGGTCTGTCCGTCCGGATAGTTTGTCAAAACGACTTTGAGGGGGTTCAGGACGGCCATCACACGCGGCGATGTTTTATTGAGGTCTTCACGAAGACAATGTTCGAGAAGGGCGTAATCGACGGTGCTGTTGAACTTGTTGACGCCGATGACCTTGCAGAAATTGCGGATGGCTTCGGGCGAATAGCCGCGCCGACGCAGGCCGCGCAGAGTCGGCATCCGCGGGTCATCCCAGCCGCGGACAAAGTTTTCTTTGACCAAACGCAGGAGTTTGCGCTTGCTCATCACGGTATATGTGAGGTTCAGGCGGGCAAACTCAATCTGGCGGGGATGATAAATCCCCAGCTGGTCGAGGAACCAGTCGTACAGCGGGCGATGGTTTTCAAATTCGAGCGTGCAGATCGAGTGGGTGATGCCTTCGATAGAGTCCTCCAGGCCGTGGGCCCAGTCATACATCGGGTAGATGCACCATTTGTCGCCGGTACGGTGATGCGTGGCGTGGAGAATCCGGTACATCACAGGGTCCCGCATGTTCAGATTCGGATGAGACATGTCGATTTTGGCCTTCAGGGTTCGGGACCCGTCCGGAAACTCGCCGTTTTTCATCCGCTCAAAGAGGTCCAGATTTTCCTCAACGGAACGGTCCCGATAAGGACTGTTTTTGCCCGGTTCGGTGAGGGTGCCGCGATACTGCCGGGTTTCCTCCGCAGACAGGTCGCAGACATAGGCCTTGCCTTTTTTGATTAACTCGACTGCCCAGTCGTACATTTGCTGGAAATAGTCGGAGGCAAAATAGAGCCGGTCTTCCCAATCCCAGCCCAGCCAGCGGACATCTTCAATGATGGCATCCACATATTCCTGGTCTTCTTTGGAGGGATTGGTGTCGTCAAAACGCAGGTTGCACTTGCCGCCGAATTCCTGAGCGATGCCGAAGTTCAGGCAAATGCTTTTGGCATGTCCGATATGAAGATAGCCGTTCGGTTCCGGGGGAAAGCGGGTGTGTACCCGGCCGCCCCACGTTCCTTTTTCACAGTCCTCGGCAATGATTTGCCGGATAAAATCCATCCGCTGCGGCTGATTATTATTATTTGGTTCGATTGGGCTCATAGTTTTGCGACTTAATGTGTCCTGTTATTATCTATTCTTCTATCACTTTGGCTAATTGAAAGATAAACTAAAGTATCTTTTGGGATTTTCAATAGAAAGTTTCAGATTTTGGGAAAGGGGGTGCGGAAATCGCCGGATGAAGATTTCTTGACTTTGGGGAGAGATTGACCTATCTTGTCGGGTTTTCCGGAACTTATAAGAGGTTTTTATGATTGTAACACGGTTTGCTCCCTCGCCGACGGGGTATCTGCATATCGGCGGAGCCCGCACGGCGCTGTTTAACTGGCTTTTGGCCCGAAAAAGCGGCGGCAAATTTCTGCTGCGCATCGAGGATACCGACCTGAAGCGCAATACACCCACCGCGACTCAGCAGGTGTTAGCGGATTTACGCTGGCTGGGGATTGATTGGGATGAAGGTCCGGAAGTCGGGGGGCCCAACGGACCCTATTTCCAGTCGCAGCGGCTGGAGATTTATCAGCATTACGTCCGAAAGCTGATAGAAGAAAAGAAGGCCTATTACTGTTTTGATACGCCGGAGGAGATTGAACGGCTTCGTCGAGAGGCCGAGGCCAAAAAGCAGGTCTTTTTGTACCCGCGGCCGGCGCGTTTTCCGGAACCGGAAGAAGCCCGAAAAGCGCAGGCCCAGGGGCGACCCGTTACGGTGCGTCTGGCTGTAACGGAGACGGAGCCGATTGTGGTTCGGGATTTGCTCCGTGGGGATGTGGTGTTCAATCCGGCGGAAATCGGGGATTTTGTCATCTTAAAATCAGACGGTTTCCCGACCTATCATCTGGCGGTGGTGGTGGATGATGAACTGATGGGGGTTACGCATGTCATTCGGGGGCAGGAGCACCTGATGAATACCCCGAATCATCTTTTGCTCCAGCGGGCACTGGGCTTTCGAACACCGGCATACCTGCATATGTCCGTTACCGTCAGCGAAAGTGGGGGCAAACTGTCCAAGCGGGAAAGGCCCGAAGCCCTCCGAAAAGCAATTCAGGAGAAAAAAGGGGTTGATTTGGATGCGTTGGCCAAGGCCGCCGGCCTGAGCCGACAGGAGCTGGATTTGTTTTTGGCAGGGGAGAAAATGCCGGATATGCCGGCGATTGATGCGATGGCGGCATTTCTGGGCGTGCACCTGCCGGAAATTAACGTGGTGGATTTCCTCAAGAGCGGCTATCTGCCGGAGACGATGGTGAATTTCCTGGCCCTGCTCGGCTGGAGTCCGGCCGGCGGGCAGGAGATTATGGACCGTCAGGAATTGATTGAGGCCTTTGACCTGAGCCGCCTGAACAAGTCCAACAGTCTGTTCGACCGCAAGAAGCTGCTGGCCTTCAATACGGAACACATCAAACGGGTGCCGCTGAAAACCCTGGTGCGTCATTTTCGGGTCTTTTTGGAGGCGACCGGTTCGCCTGTGGCGGCAGCGGATGATGCGATGCTGGAGCATCTGATTCGGATTAATGAAGGCGCCCGGACGCTGGCCCAGATTGAGGAAAAGTGCCGCTTTGCTTTTACGGCGGATGAGGCCGTTGCCTATGACCCGGAGGCAGTGAAAAAGGTGTTGCAGAAAGAAGGGGCGATCGATATTCTGAAGACGATTGCTCAGCGGCTCCGGGAGCTCAAAGAGTTTACGGCGGAATCGCTGGAAGTAATGCTGCGGAATCTGGCGGAGGAAAAACAGGCCGGTCTGGGCAAAGTCGCTCAGCCGCTTCGGGTGGCGATTACGGGAACGATGATTAGCCCGCCGATTTTTGATGCGGTCAATCTTCTGGGGCTGGAGCGGACGGTGAAACGGATTGAACGAGCGATTCAACTTTTCGGCCATGCGTAAAGAAAGGGGATGCGATGTCATTGCTGGTGACCGGTTCGGTTGGAATTGATACGGTACGGACGCCGTTCGGATACAACGAAGACTGTATCGGCGGCTCGGCGGTCCATTTTGCAATGGGGGCCGGAATTTTTACAGATGTCAAGTTCCTTGGCGTTGTCGGGGAGGATTTTCCATTTGATTTGAAGGAAATTTTCCAGGGCCGACGGGTGGATTTGACGGGGCTGGAAATCCGCAAGGGCAGCAAGACATTTCGCTGGTGCGGTTCCTATCAGGGGGATATGAATGAGGCCCGTACAGAATCGGTAGAGCTGAATGTGTTAGCCGAAGCACCGCCGCGGATTCCGGACAGTTATCTGGACTGTGAATATGTCTTCCTGGCCAATACAGCGCCGGCCCTTCAGATGGAGCTGCTCAGCCAGCTGGGCAGTCCGGCGTTTGTAGCGGCGGACACAATGAATCATTGGATAGTCACGGCCAATGACGATTTGAAAGAGCTGCTGGACCGGATTGATATGCTCATTCTCAATGACGGAGAAGCTCGTCTTCTCACAGGCCAGCAGAATCTGATTACAGCGGCCAAGCGAATCCTCGAGATGGGGCCCCGTTTTGTGGTGATTAAGAAGGGTGAACACGGCTCGATGATGTACACACGGGAGGGAGACTGCTTTATCCTGCCGGCTTATCCGACACCGGTGGTGATTGACCCGACCGGGGCAGGCGATTCCTTCGCCGGCGGGATGATGGGCTATCTGGCCCAGTCGGACCGCGTGGATGTCATCTCGCTTCGCAATGCAATTGTGTATGGGACCGTGGTGGCATCATTTACCATCGGGGATTTTTCCATTTATGGGATTCGTTCGGCGACCCGGGAAATGATTGACGACCGGTTTGACTTTATGCGGAAAGTGACGCAGTTTTAGAATGTCTGACCCCGACAGGGCTTGTTATGCGCCTTTTTATTGCGGTGGATGTGGATGAGCAGGTTCGCAGACAGCTGGCTTCTGTGCAGAAGCAGATGCGTCAGGCATTTTCCGGTCCGGGTGTGAAGTGGGTCAATCCGGACCTGATTCACTTGACGCTGAAGTTTTTGGGAGAGGTGCCGGATCGGGATGTGCCGCAGGTCTGCCGGCTGACGGAGGAAACCGCCCATAGGCATTCCCCGTTTGAGATACGGGTCCAGGGAATCGGAACGTTCGGAAAACCGCCTCGTGTGCTCTGGGTCGGCGTGCTGGACTCGGAGAAGCTGGCGGCTCTTGCAGAAGATATCGAAAAGACCTTTGAAAAGGCCGGCTGGCCGCGAGAGGAAAAGGGCTTCAGTGCCCATTTAACCCTGGCCCGCATCAAAGACCCCAAGGCAGGCGGAGCCGTTGAGCGGGCTGTTCAGACGCAGCCGCCCCGCACATTCGGAGATGTCTGGGTTGATCAGGTAGTGGTTTATGAAAGTCAGCTGTCGGCGGGAGGGCCGATTTACACGCCTGCCGGAAAATATGACTTAAACGGATAAAAAACACGCAGAAGAGGATTATGCTATGGCCAAAGAGGTAAAGAAAAAAACGACAGGAAAAAAAGAAACCGCCGCAGCACCCGAAAAAACATCCGTAAAGTCGGATGCTCTGGATCGGGCAATTGCCCAGATTGAAAAGCAGTATGGGACCGGTTCCATTATGAAGATGGATGACGGGACCCCTCGCCGAATTGAAGGCATATCAACCGGGGCTTTGTCGCTGGATTTGGCGCTGGGCGGAGGCGGGATTCCGAGAGGCCGTGTAATTGAGTTTTTCGGACCGGAATCCTCCGGAAAAACCACACTGGCCCTTCATGCGATTGCCAACGCCCAAAAGGCAGGGGGAGTGGCGGCTTTTATTGATGCAGAACATGCCCTCGATCCGACGTGGGCCAAAAAGCTGGGCGTGGATATTTCCTCGCTTCTGATCAGCCAGCCGGATACCGGCGAGCAGGCGCTGGATATCGCCGAGATGCTGATTAAGTCGAATGCGGTCGATATTATCGTGATTGATTCCGTGGCGGCTCTGGTGCCCGCGGCGGAACTGCAGGGGGATATGGGGCAAAGCCATGTCGGCCTGCAGGCACGGCTGATGAGCCAGGCCCTCCGGAAATTGACCGGTGCTATCAGCAAGAGCAAGACCTGCCTGATTTTCATCAACCAGATTCGAATGAAGATTGGGGTGATGTTCGGCAACCCGGAAACGACGCCCGGCGGCAACGCCCTGAAGTTTTATGCATCAGTACGCGTTGATATTCGCCGGGTGGAGACATTGAAGGATGCCAAAGGCGAGGCGATTGGAAACCGGGTACGCGCTCGGGTGGTGAAAAACAAGGTGGCAGCCCCCTTCAAGTCGGCGGAATTCGATATTCTCTTTGACCGGGGTATTTGTGCGATGGGGGATTTGCTGGATTTGGCGGCCGAATGCGGAGTGCTGACCAAGAGCGGGGCCTGGTATCTGTACGGCGACAAGAAGGTGGGGCAGGGCCGCGATAACGCACGGCTGTATCTGGAGCAGAATCCGGAGTTTGCCGAGGAATTGAAAGAGAAAATCCTGGTTGTACGGGGTTTGGCTGAACCGAAAGAAGAATAAAGCGGGAAGAAACGTGCACAGCAACGAGATTCGCAGGTCGTTTATCGAGTTTTTTGAACAGCGGGGGCATCGGTTTATTCCGAGTTGGCCGGTCGTGCCGGTCGGAGATGATACGCTGCTGTTTACCAATGCCGGAATGAACCAGTTCAAGGATATCTTTCTGGGGTTCCGCAAGCCGGACTGCGGCCGGGCCGTTAACAGCCAGAAATGCATCCGGGTCAGCGGCAAGCACAACGACCTCGAAGAAGTAGGGCTGGACACCTATCACCATACGTTCTTCGAGATGCTCGGCAACTGGTCGTTCGATGATTATTTCAAGGCTGAAGCCATTGAGTGGGCCTGGGAACTGCTGACGAAAGGATACGGCATCGACCCTGGCCGTCTTTGGGCAACGGTTTTTGCAGGCGACCGAGAAGACGGTTCCGAGCCGGATGAGGAAGCGGCGGCCCTGTGGACGAAGGTAACGCCCCTTCCGAAAGAGCGGATTTTGTTCTGCGGACGCAAGGACAATTTCTGGGAGATGGGCTCCAGCGGCCCCTGCGGGCCTTGCAGCGAAATTCACATTGATTTGGGGCCGGACCGGTGTGATATGCAGGGGGTACCGGGCCATCAATGCCGCGTCAACGGCGGCTGCTCCCGCTTTATCGAGCTGTGGAATCTGGTGTTTATTCAGTTTCACCGCAGACCGGACGGAAAACTGGAGCGTCTGAGTGCAAATTATGTGGATACCGGCGCCGGGCTGGAGCGCATCACGGCCGTGCTGCAGAATAAGCGGAGCAATTACGATACAGACTTATTCCTGCCGCTGATTCAGGCGACGCAGGACCTGTGCAAAATCCAATATACGTCTCAGCTGGGCAAGAAGACGGACAACGCATTCCGTGTGATTGCCGACCATATCCGGACCCTAACATTTGCAATTGCTGACGGTGTAACGCCCAGCAATGAAGGCCGGGGATATGTGATTCGCCGGATTCTGCGAAGGGCGGCACGGTTTGGACGGACCCTCGACCTGCACGAGCCGTTTCTGTATAAGCTGGTGGATGTACTGGCGGACTCGATGGGCGGGCATTTCCCTGAATTAAGGCAGCGGCGGGAGTTTGTCAGCCGGGTGATTGAGGCGGAGGAAAGCTCGTTCGGCCGGACGCTGGACCGCGGTCTCGAGCTCTTTGCCGCGGCGGCGGAGAAGGCCTCCAAATCAAAGGAGCGAACGATTTCCGGCCAAGACGCCTTCCGGCTGTATGACACCTACGGTTTCCCGCTGGATTTGACGGAGCTGATGGCTCGAGAACAGGGGCTGAAAGTTGATACAAATGGCTTTGAGCAGCTGATGGAGCAGCAGCGGTCGATGGCCAGAGCGGCTCAGAAAGGCGGGACCCTGACGGCATTGCTCAGCGGTGTGCAGCTGCCCGCAACGGAGGATTCGCTCAAATATCAGACCGAGCAGTGTACGGCCCGAATTGCCGGCTGGATTGATGAAGAAGGGTTTCACCGCGAAGGGATAATCCCATCCGGGAAGGAAGACATTGCGTTGATTCTGGACCGAACCTGCTTTTATGCCGAGTCCGGCGGTCAGGTCGGGGATTGCGGACGGATTGAGTCGCCGGAAGGAGTCTTTGCGGTCAAGACGACGGAAAAGGCATCCGATTGCGTCCTTCATCGCGGGAAGGTTGCCTCCGGCTCTCTGCAAGTCGGCCAGACCGTCAAGGGAAGCGTCGATACCGGACGCAGGCAGTCCAGAAAGAATCATACGGCTACACATCTGCTGCAATGGGCACTGCGCCAGGTCCTCGGCGATTCCGTGCATCAGCAGGGCTCCCTCGTCTGCCCGGACTATTTCCGGTTTGATTTTACCTGGCCCAAGGCCCTGACGAAGGAAGAAATCCGAAAGATTGAAGACCTCGTTCAGCAGAAAATCGAGGAGGACCATCCGGTTTATACGGCAGTTCTTCCGATTGAGCAAGCCAAACAATTAGGGGCGATGGCTCTTTTTGGGGAAAAATACGGACAACAGGTGCGGGTTATTGCGATTGGGGCTTGTTCGAACGAGACGCTCTCTGAAGCGTTCAGCAAGGAATTTTGCGGCGGCACCCACGTGGAGCGAACAGGGCTCATCGGCGGCTTTGCAGTTCTCAAAGAGGAAAGCATTTCCGCGGGGGTGCGAAGAATTACGGGCCTGACGGGCCGTGCACTGATGGAGCATCTGCGGCGGCGAAGCCAAATCGTGGATGAATTGGTGGAAACACTGAAAACGCCGGCTGAACAAATTTCGGCACGAGTGAAAAAGGTGCTGGAGGACAACAAGAATCTGCAGAAACAGCTCAAAAGCGGGGCGGTTCGCGGCGGAAATGACCCGCTGACCGAAGCCGGTGCTTTGCTGGAGAAGGCCCGGCGAATCGGACAAACGGCTGTTGTGGTTGGAGAACTTGCCCCCGCACCGGCCGAGCAGCTGCGGACGGCCATTGACAGCATCAAGAAAAAGGCCGGCTCGGCGGCGGTTGTTCTGGCGGTCAGGGAGGAGGACAGCAAGGTGTTGCTGCTGGCAGGGGTGACCGATGATTTGATTCAGAAAGGAATCAGGGCGGGTGATATTGTCAAAGAGATTGCTCCGATTGTCGGCGGCGGGGGCGGCGGAAGACCCCAGATGGCTCAGGCCGGCGGCAAAGACCCGTCGAAAATCCAGGAAGCCCTCGAAAAAGCCGAAGAATTTATCGTCAAACAGCTGTAGGATTCTGATGACGAAAGGTTCAATACCTGCCGTCGAGGATTACCGGCGGCTTCGGGAAGAAGCGGATGCGATTGCAGCCCGGCTGACAGAGGTTCACGGCAGCCAGATTGTTTGTCGGGCGGGGTGCACAGACTGCTGTCAGAATCTGTCGGTCTGGCCGGTGGAGTTTTATGCCGTTTTGGAGGACCTGCGTGCCGCCGGCTGTTCCCATCTGGTTTTTGACGAATCGGCCTCTTGCGGTTTTCTAAAGGACGGACTGTGTCAGATTTATCCCTTTCGTCCGCTGATTTGCCGCACGCACGGACTGCCGATTGCCTTCGAAATTGAAACAGCGGAAATCGCCGTATCATTTTGTCCGAAAAATTTTCAGGATTGGGAGCAGAAGGGACTCACATTCGGTCCGGACAATACCCTGCCGATAGACCGGCTCAACGAGCGGCTCAGCCAAATTCACCTTTGTTTTCTTGAAGAGTCCGGGGACAAATTTTTGACCGCCAATTCACGAATTCCCTTAAAAAAACTGGTGGAGCTGCTCTGAACATCAGGCGGAGCGGGCCTCTGCCGATGTTCCCGGAATCATTTTTTGCAGTGTCTCTGCTGTGATGCCGGTGAAATCTTCGAAAACGGCCTGAGCATCGAAGGCCTCCCGGAGCTCATTCGGATCGCCGCCGGCCGTGATGACAATGTAGGGCATCCCCGCCGCACGGGCCGCCTTAAAACCCGACGAGGAGTCTTCAAAAAGGATGCACCGCTTCGGCGGCAGGCCCAGTCCCTCGGCGGTCTTATAAAGGATTTCCGGGTCCGGTTTGCCGTGCTGAACGTGGTCCCGGTAGAAAACGGCCCGGAAAAAGGGTCTGATATTCAGCCCGTCGAGGACAAAATCCACGTTGTCTTTCGGCGAGTTGGAGGCGGTTCCGCAGGGAATGCCGGCGGACCGAAGCTCTTCCAGCAGTTTCATCAGACCGGCCGTCGGTTTCATCACAGGCTTGTAGATTTGTCGATAAAGAGATTCCTTTTCGTGTTCAATCTTTCGGATAAAGGCATCACTGACCTGCGGTCCGAAGAGGTTGGGAACGATTTTATCGTTGCTGCGGGCGTGGACTTTCTGGTGATACAGCTCCATATCCATCGGGATGTTGTACCGTTTGCACAGTTCGAACCACGCCTGCCGATGATAGGCGGTGTTCGGCGTGATAGTCCCGTCTAAATCAAAAATAACGCCCCACTCCGGGGCGGATTGCCGATTCTGCATATTCTATCTCCGGTATTGCTGAACGAAAGCCCAGAGCGTATCGTCCTTCGGACGAAAATGCAAGGGTTGAATTGCTTTTATACAAGGGGGATGTCGTAATGAGAGGAAAAGATTTCCCGCTGAATGGGGCCGTGAAAAAAGCGGCCGTCTTCCCGGATAAAAGCGGCGATTTGGTCGATTTGCTCCTCGACAAAGCGGCTCTCGTTGGATACGACGGCAATCCCAATCAGAGCGATTCGTTTGCTGTCTTGTGCAGCCACTTCCGAAACGGAGGCATTGAATCGACTGCGCAGCCGCTCAATAATGCTTTTGACAATCCGGCGTTTGTCCTTCAGGGAGCCCAGCCCGTGCAGATGAATGGGAATGGTCATTGTGCCGACAATCACTTTTCACCTCGGTTCTATGGTTTTTTGGTTGCAAACAAGTATTGAGAAACACTATCTTGACAAGCTGATTATATGGTTTTTTGAAGGACCGGCTACTTTTTAAGGGCTGTTTTTGTGAATCACAACGGGAAAATATGGGTCAGCACAGTTTTTGCCTGTTTGCTTCTGGCGGCTTCGGGGTTTGTTTACCGCTATGCTGCTGTGCGTTTAGATGCCTTGGCAAGAAGTCCGCTGCTTCCCGCAACACCCCTTTCATCTTTTCCTGTTCGGATTGGACCTTGGGAGGGGGAGGATCAGCCGCTTAGCGAAACGACGCTGCAGATAGCCGGCAATGATGACTATGTGAATCGAGTATATCGAATACCAGGCACGGAGGAGTATATTGCTTTCTATATATCATATACCAGCCAGCCCCGGACGATGCTCGGGCACAGACCGGATCTTTGCTATGTGGGGGCCGGATGGAACCTTGAGCAGACAGAAACTCGTCAAATTCAGACATCGGATGGACAGGTTATCCCTGTTCTTCTTCATACTTTTCGAAAACCGCCGCCGGATTTGACGCGTTTAATTGTCCTAAATTATTATTTAATTAATGGTCAGGCGACAAATGACCATCGTATTTTTTCCGGGCTTCGCTGGCGTCTTCCTTCTTTTTCCCGCGAGCAGGTTCGTTATGTGGCTCAAATTCAAGTTGCCTCCACTTCTCTAACGTCGGCCCTTTCTTTTACGACTCTGGCGGCACCCCTCATTGCGTCGTATATGCCGACAGCCCAGGAGGCATTAAAGAATTAAAATGGTTTTGTTTTTCGCCGGGGGTTTGTACGGCAGGACGGTGATCGTTACAGATACGGTTTCCTGTCTGATTTCATTGGCGGCAGAGAAGGATATTGTATATGTGCCTGCCTGTCCATAGGAAGGTTTCCACTCGAGGGTGTTCCCGTTAAAGACGGCACCGGAGGGCAAAGATGACACAGTGATTGGGACCGGCTGACCGGCCAGGTTGACCGCCTGAACGGGAAGCGTGAGGGTCTGGAGTTCATAAACGGTCTGGTCTGCAAGCGGGGTGAAAATCGGGGTTGGTTCCTTCACGGTAATAGATACCGTTCTTTGAGAACTCATCACTCCGTCGTTTGCCGTGAAGGCAACAGCCCATTCACCGATCTGTTCCTTTGTGGGAGTCCAGCGGAAGGTGTTTCCTTCAAAGGAAGCCCCGGAGGGCAGATTGGAGGACGAGACCGTATAAGGGTTTCCGTCCAGTTCAAGAACGGTCAAGGTGAAGGCAATAGTTTGTTGCGGCTCGGCTGTAATGGGGTTTCGCGGGAGAATGATCGGGGCTCGCGTATTTCGATAAGAAAACGCCTGATAGGTCGGCGGCAGGGAGCCGTCCAGCGGTTCGATTGTCAAAGAGAGAGAAAGAGTATCAAAGTAAAAACCGTCCGTATCGATTCCAATGCCCCAATTCCCGCCTCTGCCAAGCAAATCAAGCAGTTCGAGCATGGCGGAGGAGAAAGACAGAGAAGTTTGCCGCGGAGGAACAGCCAGGGTAAACGGCCTTGGATAAACGCTGTAAACCCACGAATCCGGGAAATCAATCTGTTGAAGAGAAAGGGTTAGAGTCTTTTTGCTTGTTTGGATGTCTCGGACATCAAAAGACTTAAGAAGAGTTCCATGGGGTGCAAAGGGATCGGAAGGCCGGAGCCATTGCAGGGGTTTTCCGGCGAGCGGACCGCTGTAAATCCTTACATCTCGAATCAGACCGTCCATTGTGTCTGTTCCCAAACGTCCGCCGATACAGATAGGCATTGGATTGGTTCCGACGGTCAAGTTTGCCTGTCGTTGAGCGATTGGTTCCCCGTTGAGCCATAAGGCCATTTGAGAGCCGTCGAACGTGCCCAGCAGATGATACCACTGATTGAGAGAAATCTTCCGAGTGCTGTCGAAGACAGCCGCATATTGGCCGCCGGGTGTACCGTCTGAGAGAACAAAACGAGGTGTCAGACCATCCGGTCCCAAATCCAGAGCCGCCAGTTCCCAGGGGGCCGATCGGGTTTCAAAGGGTTTGATAAACAGTTTGGCGTATCGGCGGGGCGAACGGATTTTGAACCAGAGCGAAACGGCCAAAGGAGAACGGCTGCACAGATTGACGGAATCTTCGATTTGAAGGTATTGATTGTCTGAAAAAGAAATGCCTTCGTTCTCTGTCCATACGGGATTGTTGATGAAAATCGCCGGGCTCCCGCCTCCAACGGAGTTATTCGCCTGTGTGCCGGCGTATTCATTCATTCGCCAGGCGGCGGAGAGGGCGGGAGCATTTTGAAAACAGTCAATGGTTGTTTGAAGGCTATCGGTCAGGAGGGAAAATCCGGAGGAAGGATTGTCCAGCAGTCGGATCGACAGAACGGGATTCAGACAATTGTCGGCAGGGCGAACATTCGTCAGGGTCAGTACGGCGTTTGTAACGGCAAAGCCGGGTTTGATTGTGAAATTGTTTGAAGAAAAGCCCCAAATACAGCCCTCGTAAGGCGGGCAGACGTAGGCCGCCGCCAGTCCGATAAGATTCAGACTGAGCAACAGAGAACTCATCACTCTCATTCACTCAACTCCAGATACGGCATTTTGGCGGTTTAATGATTTTTCTTTTATAACAATCCGGCTGTACTCAGCAGGGCCTGATACCAGTCCTGCAGTTCGACTTCCTGTACGGTTATGGTTACGGTTTGGGAAGGCAAACCGTCGGCATCAAAGAGGATGTTGTATTCTCCGGCCTGCTTGTACCAGGGCCTCCACATAAAGGTTTGGGTTTTTTGATCAAAAGAGGCACCTTCAGGGAGGTTGGAGGCCCGATAGGGAATCGGCTTTCCGGTTTGGTCAGCGGCCTGGACCTGAAAGGCAAGCCGACGGTTTTCTTTTACGTGATAGGTTTGGTAGAGGTTGCGAATCTCATCGGCTGCGAGGGCGCGGTTGTAGGTGCGGACCTCGTCGATCAGTCCGAGGAAGCCGACAATCCGTAAGGACGGGTCGCCGTAGTTGCCGATATCGAAGGTGGAGCGGAGCTGGCTCAGTCCGGAATAGGTGCCGGCAGCTTTCTGTTCGCCGTCGATGTAGATGGTGTATTGTCCGTTATTCCACGCCAGGGCCAGGTGGACCATCTGACCGTAGGGTAGGGCGGCGATATTCTGCTGAAGGAGACTGGTATTTCCCATGCTGACGGCCAGTTTCCCGTTGACGGTCAGAAGGGCGATGCGGTTGGAGCCGTTGTACGTATGGCCGAGCAGATAGCGAGCACCGGTTTCGGACGAAGGAGCAACCCAAAGGGCAATGGTGCCGGCCTGAGGAGAAATGGTGTTCGAAGGAATCTGCAGGGCCTGATTGCGACTGGTAAAGAGCAGATAATCCTCATCGGCCCAGGAGCGGCCCCATTGAGGATTCTGGATGAGAACAGCATCATAGCCGTTGCCTGCAGCGTCGGCGGTTGCGGTGCGGCCGTAGTCATCCAGCCGCCAGAGGCCCGTGAGTCCGGCATTGCGCTGGGCGCCGTAGATTAAGCCGAGATGGCTGTCGGGTAAGACTTCTGTATAGATTCGGACATCGTCGATTGTGCCGGAGAAGGCCTGATCGGTCCGCTCATCCGGATTTCCGGTGTTCCCGATATCGGCAAATGTATTAAAACCAGTCAGTCCGGTAAATGTGCCCGAAGCAGCCAATGCGTTGTTGATGAAGACAGAATATCTGGAACCGTCGAGAACCAGAGCCACACAGTACCAAACCCCAGTCTGCACAGACTGAATGTTGGTCCGTAAACTGCTGTTGTCTCCCAAACCAAGGCACAATTGACCATTTTGGATATACAGCTGTATCCGGCTGCTTCCCCCATCCATTGTATGTCCGAGCAGATAGCGAGTTCCGCTGACGGTGTCGGCCTTGAACCACATCAGAAACGTCATAGCGGACAGGTTCCATCTGGAAGTCGATACGGCGGTGTAATCATCCTGGCCGTCGAAGAGCTGGGGGTCCAATTTAGTCAAGACCGCCTTTTTGGACAATTCCGTCAGCGATATCTGCTCCTCCTGTCGGATGAAATTGGCATAGATGGTTTTATTGCTGTTCATTTGAACAGTGAGAGGGTTGGCGGAGCCGGAAGCGTCTCCATACCAGTTCGCGAACACGTATCCTGAATCAGGTACAGCTGTCAGAATGACTGTTTCTCCGACAGAGTAGGATGTTTTGTTCGGGGATTTGGTGACGCTTCCGTTTACGGCGGAAACGGTCAAGGTATAGGTTGCTGCGGGAATCTGTGTGAAGTTTGCGGTAATGCTTTTGCTGCTGTTCATGGTGATTGTCACGGGGTTGGCGGTTCCGGAAATGCTGCCGGACCATCCTGTAAAACTATAGCCGGAAGCAGGAGTTGCCGTCAAGGTAACCGTTTCACCGGCAATATAGGATGTTTTATTCGGAGATTTTGAGACGGTGCCGTTTGTGCTGGTGATCGTCAGGGTATAGGTTTGAGGATTTGCAGGGGCAGCGGAGACATACTCATACGCCCCCATTGAAGGTGTTGCCGCCCAGGGGTTGCCGGCCAAATCCCGGCTGAAATCAAAATCGGGGAAATCCTGACGAATGCTGGTTCCCGTAACTGTGATTGTGGGGTCATCGAGGATGCTGTCGAGATTGCGTCCTGCGCCGATAGCAGGGCTGTTGTCTGCCAAGGAGTAGTCTCCGGCATCGATATCTTTGAAAATGCGTGAGTACTGGGTTTTAATATCGGGGTTGGTACGAGGCAGATACCATTCGCCTTCTAAGCCGGGGTTAGGAATGGTATGCATGTTGCTGATAGGGATCCATCCGTTGTGAGAACGGCCCAGTACGTTGAAATCCCATTCGTAGGAGCCGCCGATGAGGTTATTGTACAGATAGTTATTGGTATGACCGCCGGCCTGTCCGCTGACGGTGGGGATACTATTGATGTAATCGAGGTCGATCGTGACAGTATCCGTTGTTTTTCTCAGGACTCGATACCATCCGTTCGGATAGACCGGTGCCGAGAAATTGCAAAGGATTTGCGTTCCTTCGCCGGTGGTTTTGATTGAGGAACTGGAGAATTTACCGGCCTGACGGATGCAGACTTTGCCGCCGTCATTTTCGACCGTTGCATCGGTGAATTTGCAGATAGCCCCGAGAAAGTCCAGGACCGTGTGCCGGGGTTCATCGCCTCGAATAATTGTATTGTGCAGAAATGTTAAGTGCCCGCGCGTGGCATAGGAGGAGTTGGTGCTGTCAGGCCAGGTGGAGATAAAGTTGCGGCTGAGGTGCTTGGCATCGAAGACGTTGGCGAAGCAGGTTACGTCAGAGATGTTCTGAAGCGCCAGGTTGGCGGCATTGTAGAAGATGTTGCGGGCGATGAGCACCTTTTTGCAGGCCAAATAACAGGACACACCGTTGGCGTGAACGCCGGCGACTCCGTAAATCCGGTTGTCGAGGATTTGTCCGTATTCGACGGTGTAAAAAGAAATGCAGGTTCCGGCGCTGTCGGAAACCGTGCAGCCCTTTACAATGCCTCGAAGTCCGTCATTGAGAAAGACGCCGCGGTCTCCGGCCCGATTGACGATGCAGTTTTCAACGAGACCGTCGACGGTTTTCTGCAGGTAGATGCCGGTTCCGCCGCAGTCCTCCACCGTGCAGTTGCGCACGATAGGTGCTGTGTTTGTCCCGCCCGGATAAAAATGAATGCCTTCTCCGGCGTATCGGAGAATCGTAAAACCGTCGATGGTAATGTAGTCCTTGTTGGAAGCGTAAAACCCTTTGGTTTTTGCAGGGATGGAAATCTTGTCAGCCAAATTGGCAACGTTCAAGGGCCAGTAATAAAAAGTATGGTATCCTTCGGCATCCGGCTCAGGGGTGAAATAGAACTCGCCGGGTTCGTTGAGGAGATGAGGATGTCGATTGATGTTATAGGCATCGGTGTTCCGAAGGGCCCGGGAAAATTCGCCGTCGATGGTAATTGCATTTTCACCGCCGCCGGTTATCAGGTAGCTGGAGGTGAAATTCCCGTCCGTTCGAAACCAAATCTGCAGATAAGCCCCGTTCCAATAGTTGGCCAAATCTGAAGCGGACAGATTGGATATATAATCGTACCAAACGGAAGCGGGATTGAGCTTCGAGAGGACCGTATCGTCTCGGAGCTGAGTGGTCAACCCGACGGATTCACTGGGAACGAGTTGAAAGAGGGATGTGTCCAGCCCGTATCCGACATTCTGATCGGGCCAGCGTGCCAGCCGAGCATGGGTTCCGTCTTCAAAGAGGACCCATTTGGTTTTGGAACTGGGCATTTTGGCGGCCGGGATTCTGGCCTTGTAGATTTTGTCTGCAAATTTATTGGGAATGCCGGCAACCATCAGTCCGGGCTCATCCGCGGAACATTGCGTCCATCCGGTCACAGGTTCTGCCCCGTCGAGAATAGGGGTTTCTCCCGGGTAAGCAGCAATCGTGATACGGGCGTTCTCGGTTCCTTGAACAGTAATGGTCACACTTTCACTATACACTCCGCCGCGAACGTAAAGAGTATCCCCTGGGGTCAGCATGGACTGACCCTTGGAGATGGTTCGCCAGGGGTTTGCCAGGGAGCCGTTGCCGGTCGTATCACTGCCGGTCGGGGAAACGTAGTAGGTTGCGGCATATGCCGCCGTGAGCGGAAGCAGCAGAAATGCCGACACCCAAAGGAAATTTCGATTCAGGAAACGTGAATTTTTTTTATGACGAATTGTTGTCATTGGTTATCCCCTGATTCTGGAACTGTCATCAGCCATTCGGCTTTCTTCTCTTCACTTAAAGTTTAGAAAATCTTTTGCCGTTTGGTTAGACCAGGCCCAAATCTGTTTGCATCCGATAAAAACAGACAGATAGTGTGTTTTGTATGAAATGTTTGATGTCAGAAGAAAATGACAGCCGCTTTTCTGTGAAGCAAACTCGCAGTTGCCGATAATAATTTCAGAAAAGGATAAAAAAGCTATACGAATTTATGATAAAAACATTTTTATTATAACTAACAAAAGGATAAACATTTTATCGGGCTTATTTTAATTTTCAATGAATATTTTGAAAGGGTGTGAATTTTTAATTGAACGGGCAAAAATTGCGGAGAAAGTCTCTCTAAAGAATCGCTTTGTCTTCTTTTGTGCTTTCGGGAGAGTTTTTGATTCTCCATTCATCCTTCCGTCGTCTTTTTGCCGATAAAATAAGTATTGAAATTGTTACGTCCGATTTCCCACGAGTTTATAGAGAAAACCATTAGGAGGTCGGTTTTTTTATGTTCACCGACGGAGACGGAGTCTGGAAATTCTTTGCAGTGTGAAGTTTGGACAATGAAACAAGATTTTTTAATTCGACTTTATCAATATCAGCGTTTTCGCCCTTTTATACGCTGGTATGTAAAAAAAACGGAGGGCGGGGAAATGTACTCTGTAACCCTTCGTGAACTCTTTAATCGTTATCACCAAATTGAAGTTGGGCTCTATAGTTATGGGTGTTTCTCTCCCGGTCGAATTGCTCCGATGACTCGAATCGGAAGGTACTGTTCTTTTGCGGCGGGGGTTTGCATTTTCAACGGAAATCACCCTCTTGAGCATCTGTCGCTTCATCCTTTCTTCTATAACCCGGCATTTGGATATGTTTCAGAGGAGAAGATTACACGGGGCTCTTTGGAAATCGGCAGTGATGTTTGGATTGGGCGAAATGCCATTATTACCCCCTCCGTACGACGAATAGGAAATGGGGCTGTGATAGGGGCCGGGGCGGTTGTTACTCATGATATTCCCGATTTTGCCGTAGCAGCAGGAAATCCTGCTCGTGTGATTAAATATCGGTTTTCTCCATCTGTTATAGAGGGAATTCTCCGAGAGCCTTGGTGGCAGAAAGACATCGATGAGTTAAAAGGGAATCTGGACCAGTTTACTCGTCCTTATGTGGATGTTATAGGCCTTTCAGAGGGGAAGGTCTAATTCAATTTTATGGATTCTGCAATTCGCACGATGCCGGAAGGATTCGGCGGCGTTGCTTTTCAGGATGTTACGAATATTCATCCGACGGCTCTGGTGCTTTTGGTGCTGCTTGGGGGGGCGATGCTGTTCGCACCTCGCCGTTGGGCCGGGCTGCCGATGATGGTAATGGCCTGTTTTGTGCCCCTGACCCAGAAAATTACGCTTCTGAATCTTGATTTTAATATCTTGCGGATCATGGTTTTGATTGGTGCAGTGCGTGTAGTTTTGCGCAAGGAATACCTGCCTTTTTTCTGGAATACTTTGGATACATGGATGGTGGGTTGGACAATCAGTTTTATTGCGATTTATACCCTTCAGCAGCAGACGGTCGGAGCTCTTATCAACCGGCTGGGGTTCGGGTTTGATTCGGTTGGGATGTATTTTCTTTTTCGATGTTTCATCCGAACCTGGGATGACGCCGACTGTTTTATTCGAGGTCTGGCTGTTCTTGCTGTTCCGGTTTCTCTCTTTTTTCTCTATGAGAATCAGACCGGGAGAAATCTATTTTCCATTTTCGGCGGTGTTCCGTCCATTACGGTGATGCGCTACGGCAAGCTTCGCTGTCAGGGGGCTTTTGCTCATCCGATTATGGCCGGCTGTTTTTGGGGGTCTCTGATGCCGCTGTTTGCCGCATTGTGGTGGAAGTCTTCCGGATGGAGGCTGTGGGCCCTCTTCGCTCTTGCTGCGTCGCTGCTGATTGTGTTCTGTTCGGCCTCCAGCACGCCGGTTCTGGCAGTTTTGTGCGGTCTTGTCGGCGGTCTGATGTTTTTTCTGCGCTATCAAATGCGCTGGGTTCGCTGGGGTTTGCTGCTTCTTCTTGTCGGGCTTCATTTGGTGATGAAAGGGCCGGTGTGGCATCTGATTTCTCGCATCAGCGCTGTAGGCGGCTCTACGGGGTATTTTCGTTATAAATTGATCGACGAAGCCATTCGGAATTTCCCTGAATGGGCTTTGCTGGGGACTCCCTCAACGGCTCATTGGTTTTATGGAGCACAGGATTTGTGCAATTATTATGTTTATCAGGGGGTCATGGGCGGAGCACTGACCCTGGGACTTTTTATCGGCATTCTTGCCGTTGCCTTCCGGCAAGTCGGACGTCTGTGGAGGCGATGGAGCGGACAGCCGTATCGGCTGGCGCTGTCCTGGGCTTTCGGGGTCAGTGTATTTGTGCATTGTGCAAATTTTATCGGTCTGGCCTATGTCGGTACAATTACGATCCTCTGGTACTGGATTCTGGCTGTGATCAGCAGCTTGTCTGGAACAGCGTCTCGAGAGAAGCAAGGGGTGGCGGGTTCCGGACCTTCGCAGGGATTTCGGATGAGAAGGGAACAGCGGACGTGATGAACCTGTCTGAACGGATTATTCGTTTTTGGACATCCGACAGTCTGAAAGCCCGGTGTGCCCGCGGAAGTTTCAGTTTGATGGTTGGGGCAGTTGTGGCCAAAGCAGTGGCTTTCGCGAGCAAGGTGGTTCTGGCCAAACTGCTTTCCAATGAAGAACGCGGGGTGATGATTGTTATTTTTCCGCTGGTAACTTTTTTTGAGACACTCACGGAGATTGGAGTCAAACAATCGGTTATTCAGCACAAGGACGGAGCCAGCGAATCGTATCTGAATATGGCCTGGTGGATCCAGGCGGTCCGAGGGGTTCTGTTATATGCCCTTGCATTTTTTTTGAGTCCGCTGCTGTGCCGCATCTGGATTTACGGACATTCGGATTACGGACGATATTACACGCCCGCCGAACTGCTGTGGATGGTTCGTATTTCTTTTTTGACGATTCTTTTGAACGGATTTGTCAGTCCGCGAAGCGAGGTGCTGCTGAAGGAATTTCGTTTTGCCAAGTCTGTTATACTGGTCCAAGGCAGTATGATATTAAGCAGCGTGTTGACGATTTGGCTGTCTTTTCTTTACCGCAATGTGTGGGCGTTTGTTGTAGGAACCATCAGTAATTTCTTCTTTTTGTGCCTGCTGTCGTATGTGATGTGTCCCTTCCGGCCAACGCTTCGGTACGATGGACCCAGTTTTCGTTCTTTGATGCGGTTTTCGAAAGGAATGGCCGGAATGCCGATTCTAACGTATCTGACTTTCAATCTGGATGTGCCGGTCGGCAGTCTTCTGGTCAGTCCGGCTTTGATTGGAATGTATGGCTTTGCGCTGATTCTGGCCCGCACTCCTCGGGAATTTCTGACCCGCGTGTTTGGGCCGCTTCTGATGCCGGCTTTTGCAGAGAAACAGGACAATTTTTCGGCTTTGCAGAAAGGAATTCTCTGGATAACCCGCTGGACGGGTTTGGTAATTTTTCCTTTGACGATGTATATGATTCTCTGCCGGCGAGCCCTTCTGACGATTCTTTACAAGCCCGAATTTGAAACGGTTGCCGGAGTTTTTTCGTTGCTGTGTGTGACCTATGCCCTTCTTCTTTTGGCCTTTCCGCTTGGAAAACTTTTCTTCGGCCGAGGGAAACCGGAAATCCACCGCCGTTATGTTGTATTGCGGATTATTCTTTTGGGACTGTTTATCTGGCCGGCTGCAAAGTGGTTCAGTCTGGACGGCATCGGCTGGCTTTTGCTGGTGTCGAATATTCTTGCTTTAATTTATCAGGTTTATTGTGTGAAAAAAGAAATTGGTCTTTCGATGACAGCATATTGGAAGTCCTGGCTGCCGGGATTGGCGGCGGCCGGGGTGTGCGGCTGTTTGACTCTGCCTCTGCTTCTGTTTTGGCCGGAGCGGCTGTGGGTGCATTTTTGGGGAGGCGGGGCGGTACTGGCTGTAGTTCTTTGTCTGATTTTGGGCTGGGGGGCATGGGAACTGCTTTCGGTTCGAATGTCCTCGACGAGAACAGATGACTCTTCCATCGGATAAGACAGTTTGGGTCGGTCTCTTGGGCGCTTCCTTTGATACGGGGAATTATGGGGTCAGCGCTTTGGCCGAAGGGGCTGTTCGCGGCTTGCTGGAGAAGTGGCCGAACGCCAATTTCATCTTGCTGGCATCCGGCAGAAGTGTCCGGAAAGAGGTCCGAACCATCGGAACACGAACCCTTGAAATTGTCAATCTGCCGGTACGGTTCTGCCGGCAGATTTTTTTGAAGAATCATTTTGTGGTTCTATTGCTGGAAGGGATATTTTGGCGTTTTTTAAAAATAAGGCGGTATCGTGCGTGGGCCCAACGAAGGAATCCTTATTTGGAGCAAATCGCACGTCTGGATTTGGTTGCGGATATTACCGGGGGGGACAGTTTCAGTGATTTATACGGCTGGAAGCGTTTCCTTCAAGGGGCCTTGACAAAATGGCTCTGGCTTGTCTATGGAAAACCTTTGTATTTTCTTCCGCAGACCTACGGTCCTTTTCAGCGAAAATGGGTTTTATGGACCGCGCGAGGTCTTCTTAAAAGGGCCTCCGTAATTTGCTCCCGTGACCGGCAGGGGGAAGAGTTTCTTCGGCGTGTATTTGCCGGTCGTACGGAGATACAGAAAAAAATTCGTGTTATTCCGGATGTTGGATTTCTTCTGGAACCGCATCCGGTCGAGGATTCGCTGTCGGAGACAATTCGCCGGTGGAAAGACCAAGGCAGGCCGGCGGCGGGTCTGAACATCAGCGGTCTTCTGTATCATGGAGGATATACCGGCAGGAACATGTTTGGACTCTGTGAGGATTATCCAGCCCTGGTCTGCGAGATTGCCGCACTCCTTGTTAAGCAGGGGTGTCTGGTTCTTTTTATTCCTCATGTTTTTCCGCCTTCAAAGGTCTATCAGGCAGAAGACGATTTGGAAGCCTGCCGGCAGATTTACCAGCGAGTAAAACAAGAAACAAATGACAGCAGTCTTTCTATTGCTGAAGGACCTTATTCTCCGAATCAGATGAAATATATGATCGGCCAGTGCGATTTTTTTGTCGGTTCTCGGATGCACAGCTGTATTGCGGCTCTTTCTCAGACAGTTCCGTCCGTCGGATTGGCATACAGTGATAAATTTCTTGGGGTTTTTGAATCTGCCGGCCAAGGTGAGTGTGTAATCGATGTCCGGAAAACAAGAAAAGAGGATGTATTATGTCGCGTAGGGGCGTTTTACCGGAGTCGCTCTTCTATTCGAGCTCAACTTCAGAAAACAATCCCTTCTCTATTGGAGTCTGTACGGGACGGATTTCGCGGATTGCCCGGATTCAGGGGATAGTCTGTTTTTTATAGGACATTAAATCTTGGCTGTGCAGAAATCGGTTTCAAAAAATTAGCGGGTTGGCCTTTTCCTTGACTTTGATTCCTTAAAAAAGGTATAATGCTCCTCGATAGTACAATAAGAGAACTTTAAATTCGAGGGGTAGAAAACAATGAAAAACCAAACGTTAATTTCGCGGAGAGGGTGTGTTTTTTTCCGGTTTTGGGCCTTCCTCTGTTTTCTTGTTTTGCTCGGAGGGGCTCTGTCTGCCGAAACGATTATTGACAATCGTGATGCGGCTACGGCGAAGGTGGGGACCTGGTCGGTGTCGGGAGCCACGGGCTTTTGGGGGGTGGATTCGGTTTATGCGAGAAGTCCGAATCTGTCGTTCAGCTGGCTGTTTACGCCGTCAGAGAGCGGACGTTATGAGGTGTCGATGTGGTGGACGGAATATTCCTCCCGCAGTGCGGCGGCTCCGGTGACGATTGAAACGGCGGACGGAACAATTTCTCTGACGGTGAATCAGCTGACGAACGGCGGGATGTGGAATCTTCTGGGGCAGTATCGGTTTGAGGCCGGCATTACCTACCGGGTAACCATTCGCACGCTGACGGACAATTCGAGTATTTGTGCAGATGCCGTACGTTTTGTGAAGTTGCCGCCGCCTCCGATAGAGGCGGATTTTGAGGCCTCGATTCGTTCCGGGGATTTGCCGCTTGCTGTGTCGTTTACAGATTTATCTGTGAGTACCGGAACGATTGAGAGCTGGGCGTGGGATTTTGACAATGATGGGGTGATTGACTCGACGGAGCAGAACCCGGTTTACACGTATTCGGCGGCTGGGGTTTATACCGTGTCGCTGACGGTATCCGGTTCAGCGGGGTCGGACACGGCGGTGAAAGAGAATTATATTGAAGTGACGGATCCGAGTATACCGTACGAGGTGATTCTTGATAATGGAGGACCGGGAACATCCAAGACAGGGACATGGGCGATTTCTTCCGGAACTCCGCCGTGGGGGGTTGATTCCTTGTGGGCTCGAAATGTGGCCAGCTATACCTGGCGGTTTACTCCGGAAAAGAGCGGTGTCTTTAAGGTTTATATGTGGTGGACGGAATATTCGTCCCGAGGAACCGCTCTTCCGGTATCTATTCAGCACTTTTTCGGGACCAGCCAAACGACGGTAAATCAGCAAACCAATGGGGGACAGTGGAATCTCCTTGGTACGTTTTATATGCAGGCGGGCGGTTCCTATGCGGTAACACTGAATGCGAGCGGGGGAACGCCGACGGCTTGTGCCGATGCCGTGCGTTTTGTCAAGGTTCCGGTGGAGAATCTGCCTCCGCATGCCACATTTGAATCCGCCTCGCCCAATCCGGCTCGGATTGGCGAATCGATTGTGCTGCGAGCTTCGGCTGTTGATGCAGATGGGACGATTGCCGCCTTTGAATGGACATCTGATTTAGATGGTTTCATCGGGAATGCTCAGGAATTGACAATCAACGGGCTTTCGGCCGGCGTTCATACAATTTCCTTACGAGCTCAGGATGATGACGGAGAATGGTCAACTCCGGCGACACGAAAGGTGATTGTGCTGAATTCTGCGGAAATTGAGCCGGTGTTTGCCTGTTTTGCCTATGGGTCGGAACGGGTGAACTACCAGTGGGAGGATATGCTGGTTAATATCGGAGCGACCAAGGTGGATGATTTGTGGGTTTATACGAACCCCGCGCAAAACAAAAGCTATGTTATTCGGACGGTGAATACTCTGGAGGGGATGAAAGAGGCCCTCAAGACGCCGGATTCTCATGTGATGATTTACGGCCATTCCAATTACGGGTTAGGACCGATTTTCCCCACATCAGAGGAACAAAGCAAGCAGGTGATCGAGAATCTCTATTATGTGGATGATGATCGGATTCTAAATTATTCTACGGACACCGTGGCTTTGAGTGTTTCAGGAATGATTACCAGTCAGGCCTATCCGAACTGGTATCCTCAGTTTAAGGATGGAACCAGTGCCGTAATGCCGTATGATTTCGGGGATCCTCTCGGCAATCCTCCTTATAATTACTATCTGACGTATCGGATACCGGGAGACCCGACCTATTACCGGATTCAAAGTCCGCGCAATCCGGCGCTGGTCCGATTTCCCGATTCAGGGTATCCGGCGTGGTATTCGCCGACGGGTGCCGTACCCAATCCTTCGATTGCTTCGCATCGACAGTATTTTATTCGAAATCCCAAGCCGTGGGATCCGCCGTTTGAGAAGACCGCAGGGTGGGGCGGCTCAGTAAAAGTGTCGGGTTATTATGGCGTGAATTATTTGTGGGCTCCAGCCGGCACCGGAAGTGAAAAGGCCACGTGGAAATTTTCTGTGCCGTTCAACGGTCCTTATAAAGTAGCGGCTCGATGGGCGGCCTCGTCCGGTCGAACTGCCGCGGCTCCTTATACGATTACACATAAGAACGGCAGTACAACGGTTGCCGTCAGTCAAAAGGTCAACGGCGGAATTTGGAATACGCTGGGGACTTTTGAGTTTGAGTCAGGCCAGGACTGGTATGAAAGCCGCAATGATATGCCTTCGCTGCTGAGCTTAAATCAGGATAACATCGGGGGCAACAGTACAAAGAAGGCGGCTTTTGCCGCTTCCCTGTCAGGGAATGCGTATTTGACCCAGAAGTTTAATGAGCGCCGCAGAGACCGGGTTCGGCTGGAGTGGGATATTTATATGGATTCCATTCTGGATGACAGCACACGGGACCGCGGCGGAATGATGCTGGTCGGGGCAGATACCGGCAGCGGTCCCAATCGAGGCACCGGACCTTTTGTTTATATGGCCTTCTGGTGTGAGGACGGCGGCGGTACTCCCGGAGACGGCAAGACAATGACCTTAGTGGCCCGGGAGCCCGGCAATTCCTTTGATGTTACTTCACAATGGCGCCCGCTGGCGTCAGGTCTTGAATTCGACCGCTGGTATAAAATTGCTGTGGATTGTGATGTAGCCGGTGCGACTTATGATGTCTATGTGGATGGTGTTTTGGTCCAGTCGTCTGTCCGGGCAATGAATGTTCTCTATGAGATGACCCATATCAGTTTTGCTCAGTGGAATGACGGTGCCGGGGCTTTCTATGTGGATAATGTTTACGGGGATACACCGGCTCTGATTGTTGACAGTGATTTTGAACAGGTTGCTTCAACAACGGACCTGCTGGCTCTGAAAGTTGTTGAATATCCGGTTGTTTTGACCAATGCTACGTCCAGCGGTGATGTGATTGCGGATGCTGTTCTTGTGGCGGATCCGCAAAATCCGCCGACCGTTCTTCAGGCGGACTTTTACGCGGCGACACGCACGGGAACCGCTCCGTTTGATGTGACCTTTACAAATCAGAGTACCGGCGATGCTCAGACAAAAGTCTGGGATTTTGGAGACGGTTCCGGTACGGTGAAAACAACCAGTTCGAGTATTACTCATACCTATACGACCAATGGTGTTTATACGGTGAAGTTAACGGTAAGCGGCTCTGCAGGCAGCAGCACAATCACCAAGACCGGGTACATTACAGTGGGAGGAACTACGCCGCGACAGGTGGAATTCAGCGCGACCTCTCGGGAAGGGACTCGGCCGGTTACGGTATCTTTCCGCAACCGAACTTCGGGCAGCATCAGTTCCGTCTTGTGGGATTTTGGAGACGGTACGACAAGTACGTCCAGCAATCCAACGCATACGTATTTCGAGCCGGGCAATTACTCTGTGACCCTGACTGTTCGGTTTACCAATGGGGAAATCAAATCGCTGACGAAAAACAACTTTGTACGGGCGATTGTCTATGAGAAAATCATCGACAACGTTAACTACCCCAATTATCATTACGGGTACAAAACCATTATCTCCCGCGGTCCGCTGGAAATCGATCCGACTGAGCTGAAATATAAACGGCTCTTTATTCTGAGCTGCAATTCAGGGTATTACTACCTACAGACTCTCGGAAGAGGGATTGTTTTCTATTCTCTGGATGATACGGAAGTGAATCCGGGAACGGGCTTTTCAATCTACCTGAGGGCCTATATGCAGGGCCAGAGCAACGAGCAGATTCTTGCGGCTCTGATGGCCAAGCAGGCGGCCTTTGATTTCTATGATTTCAGCAAGCGGCCTGATGAACAGTAATCAGGGTGTTTGATGAATGGAATTTCTTCAGCCGGTTCATACGAAGTGTTCGTATGAACCGGCTTTCTGAGATTTTTTTTCACCAGTCTGTTTTACATTTCATGCGTTTTGAACGTGTTGACCAAATCTGCCGATGGCGGCTGTGCAGCGGGTGCGGTGCCTGTGTATCCGCATGTCCGGAAAGAAATCTTTCGATGGCGGATATTCCGGCGGAGGGACTGCGTCCGATTCTGAAGGATGTTCACTGCCGCCGCTGCGGACGATGTGTGCAGGTTTGTCCCGGCGTTGGCTTGGAACATAACCGAGAAAACGCCTTGATTTTTTCAGGGGAGTGGGGGCCTGTTCTGGAGGTGTGGGAAGGATATGCGGCGGATCCGGAGATTCGTTATTGGGGGTCTTCAGGCGGAGCGGCTTCTGCATTTGCGTTGTATTGTGTCGAACAAGCTTCTGCCGGTGGAGTTGTGCAGACGGGAGTCGATGAAACAGTTCCTATTCGGAACCGGACCTGCTGCAGCCGTACGCGAGAAGAGATTTTAAGGTGTTCGGGTTCGCGATATTCTCCGGCCAGTCCGTGTGAGTTTTTTGAGCGTATCTTGGAATTTTCCGAACCGAGTGTTTTTGTGGGGAAACCCTGTGATGTGGCTGCGCTGCGGAAATATGAAAAGATTGTTCCGGAAATCAGCAAAAAGATTTTTGCGGCCGTCAGTATTTTTTGTGCAGGAACACCCAGCACGGAGGGAACGTTGGTTGTTTTGAGGGAGATGGGGATTTCAGCGGAGAAACTCTCTTCGTTTCGGTATCGAGGAGGGGGCTGGCCGGGAAAGGCGACGGCGATTGAAAAAAAAACCGGACAGAAGAAAGAATTGACATATGAGCAGTGCTGGGGCGGGATTCTCAGCCGATATGTGGGGTTTCGCTGCCGCTTATGTCCGGATTCGACAGGGGAATTCGCCGATATCTCTTTCGGGGATCCCTGGTATCAGCCCCCAAAACCGAATGAACCGGGGCGTTCTCTGGTGATTGTACGGACGGAGCGGGGACGAACTCTGCTTCGTCAAGCCGTTCAAAAAGGATATCTGATTCTGCAGCCGGTTTCTGAAACGGTGATTGCCCGCTCGCAGCCCTCTTTGCTGAATAAACGCCGTCATCTTTGGGGTCGCTTGGCCGTTCTTCGTATGATGGGCGTTCCATCACCGAGGTATGGCGGCTTTGGGCTCTTCAGAAGCTGGTGGAAATTACCTTTTTCCGAAAAGTTGAAATCCCTGGGTGGCACAGTTCGTCGAGTCTGGAGCCGCAGGCTGTATTGTCCGCTTCCTTCTGACATTTTTCGAGAAAAGTCCTGTTAATATGGCAGAACCCTGTACTTCCAAGCCGATGCTTTCTATTATTCTTGTGAACTGGAATACACGGGAGATTCTGCGGAATTGTCTTCAATCCATCTATACCTATACTGTTGGTCTGCCGTTTGAGGTGTTTGTGGTGGATAACGGGTCTTCAGACGGCTCTGCGCAGATGGTTCGGGAGAATTATCCTCAGGTAATCCTGATTGCAAATTCCGACAATAAGGGATTTGCGGCCGCCAATAATCAAGCACTGGCTCTGGCAAAAGGGGATTATGTTCTTCTTCTGAATAGTGATACATATCTAATTGATAACAGTCTGCTGAAAGCGGTTGAGTTTGCCGAGCGACATCCGGAAGCAGGAATGATCGGCTGTCGGGTGCTGAATGCCGACGGTACGCTGCAGCCGACCTGCTTCCAGTATCCGTCTTTGCTGAACCTTTTTCTTGGGGCCTTCTATTTGCCGAAGCTTTTTCCGAAGAGCCGTTTCTTCGGGCGGGAACGAATGACCTGGTGGAAGCGGGATGATCTTCGAGAGGTTGAGGTGATTACGGGCTGTTTTCTGCTGGTTCGGGCGGAGGTTATTCGTCAAATTGGATTTCTCGATGAGTCCTTTTTTATGTATGGTGAGGAAACAGACTGGTGTTATCGGGCGTGTCAGGCCGGCTGGAAGCTGCTGTTTACTCCGGAGGCCCGGATTGTGCATTTGGGGGGAGCCAGCAGCCGGCAAAACCGTCCGGAAATGATGCTTCAGCTTCGCGGCAGTATTCTCCTGTTTATTAAAAAGCATCGTTCGAGGGCTGAATATTGTCTTTCCTGTCTTCTGGTTGGTTTGTTTTTTGCTTTGCGGGCACCCTATTGGTTTCTTCGGGGGCTTCTGGTACAATCGGAGCGGAAACAATCCATAATGACCGCCGAGACATACTGGAAAGGAGCTTTTCGAGCATTGTTGGGCGCAGACGGTTTGCGGAAGAAGGCAAAACCTAAAGGAGAGAGAGTATGAAAGGAATCTTCAGGCGAATTTGGGCTGCTGTGCCAACCTTTTTTCATCTGGTTCGCAACCCGGATGCACAGACATACTATCCGCACGAGAAGCGAAAAAGCCGCGGACGAATTATATGGGAAAATCTTGTTTGGCTGCTTCGCCACGGCGAAATCAATCATTTTTACTATCTGTACGGCTTTGACAGGGCGGATTTCAACCGGCCGGAGGATTATTTTCCCGAGCAGGCATTCTGCCGAATTCGTGATCGGGCAAACGGCTGCTGCCGAATCGGCAATCATCGGGCTCGCTATATCTGCATGCTTCAGGATAAATTTCTTTTCGGGCAGTATGTTTCTTCATTGGGTTTTCCGACCCCGCCCATTTATGCTCTTTGTGATGAGGATGGAATCTACTGGCTGGCGGAACGGCGGACGGAATCCTGGGAACAGCTGCCTTCCCATGCTCCGCTGGACGGTTTTTTGAAAGACGCTCTGGGGCGATGCGGGAGGGCCGTCTATCCTCTGCGGCTGGAGGAGGGACGCGTTTTTTTGAATGAGCGGGAAATTCTGCCGTCGGACCTGCAAAAGATGATCGAGGGGAAATATATCCTTCAGAAACGGGTTGTGCAGCATCCGGAGTTAAGTCGAATGTATCCGCATTCCATCAACACTCTTCGTCTGATCACACTGCGGAAAGGCAACCAGATTATTCCCGCCTCCGGAACGTTTCGAATCGGAGCAGGCGGAAACCGTTTTGACAACTGGGCGGGCGGCGGCATCGGTGTCGGACTGGATGTTCAAAGCGGCCGGCTGAACGAAGAGGGAACGTTTCGGCTCGGATTTGGCGGCCGAGTAAAGGCCCATCCGGAGACAAATGTTGTATTTCGAACTTTCGAAATTCCTTATTACAAGCAAGCTCTGGATTTGGTGTGCCGACTGCACCAGTTCTTTTACGGGGTTCATTCAATCGGATGGGACATTGCCATTACGGAGCAGGGTCCATTGGTCATTGAGGGCAATAACAGCTGGGATATTGCCTTTCAGCAGTTTCATGACAGCAAGATTAAGCGGGTTTTTTTGGACAGTCTCAAGAAAGAATGAGTCTCTTGACCGAACACCTTTGCCGAATTATCAATTCTCTTCGTCTGGTTTTTGGAAGCCCCGAAGAGTTGACGTATTACCCTGAATCTGAGCGGAAGTCACGACTGCGCATTTATCTGGAACAGACTGCCTGGATGCTCCGACATCAGGAAATCAATCATTTTTATTATTTTTACGGATGTGACCGCTTGAACGGCCCCAGTCCGTTTCATTACGGGAGCAAGAAGAAATTTATTCGCTATCGGGATGCCGTCAATGCACGGGCTCAGATCGGAACGCATCGAATCAATTACAACTGTCTGCTTCAGGACAAGTTTCTTTTCGGCCAGTATGTGGGAAGTTTGGGTTTTCCGACTCCTCGGATTTTAGGGCTGGCAGGTTCCGGCGGCATTTGCCTTCTCAATCCGATCAGAGAACTATCCTGGGAGGATTTTCTTCGAGAGCATGAGGGAGTTTTTTTGTGAAAGATGTTTTGGGGGAACGGGCTCAAGGTGTTTTTCAAATTACGGTCCACTCGGGAACATTGTTTCTCGGGCGCGAAGCTGTCTTGCTCGAAACGCTGAAGCCGCGGCTGAGTCCGCTGAATATTCTGCAGGAATCTGTTTGTCAGCATCCTTTGATGTCTGAAATAAATCCTGCTTCTGTTAACACCCTTCGGCTGGTTACGGTTCGCTCAGGCAAGGAGACAATTCCCCTGGCGGCTATGGTGCGTCTGGGAGCCGGCAAGTCCTTTTGCGATAATCTGGCGGAAGGAGGTCTTGCCGTAGGAGTTGACTTAGCAGACGGAAGAATGATGAAGTGGGGATTTTTTAAGCCCGGTTTCGGCAAGAAGACAGAGCGTCATCCTCAGACTGGTTTTGTTTTTGAAAAAACCCGAATCCCCTTTTTTAAAGAGGCCGTCGATGCAGCCTGCCGTCTTCATCGATTTTTTTACGGAACCCATTCGATTGGATGGGATATAGCGATTACAGAAGAAGGCCCGACCTTTCTGGAAGGCAACAACAGTTGGGAAATCCCGACCCTGCAGATTTTTTATCCGGATCTGATAACTCGGTATTATCAAACGCTTCGAAAATGAAATAATCTGAAAATCAAGGAGTATTGCTTATGGAAATCGGCATAATCCGAGAACGCGGAGGCGGAGGATGTGATCGTCGGGTGATTCTAATGCCAGCCGAGGTGGCGGTGTTGACTCAATCCGGTCATCGCGTATTTGTGGAGACCGGGGCCGGCAGCGGCATTCATATTTCGGATGAAATGTATCGGCAGGCCGGAGCTGTAATCGTCGCTCATCCGCGGGACGCTATTTGTCGGGATATGATTGTCAAACTGAAGGCCCTGACGGCGGAGGAAGCGTCGATGATGAAACCGGGCGGGCTGGCTTTGGAAATGATTCATCAGGAACAGAGCCCTCAGAATGCGATTGCCATTGCGAAAGCGGGCGGAATCGGCATTGCGATGGAAGCCATCTGCAATGAGTACGGCGAACGGTATGTGGACTGCACGGATATGACCGGAGAGCAGGCGATGATTTTTGCCTTTCATCTTTTCGAGAAGGTCCCGTGGGATTGCACTGTTCTGGTAATGGGATACGGCCGGGTTTCGACCGGAGCGATTACAATCGCTTCCAAACTCGGGGCCAAAGTGAAAATTCTGAGGAAATGTCAGTATCCAGCTATCGAACATTTTCTCCGGAATGTGGATATTTTGGTGAACGGGATTTCCTGGCCGAAGGAAAAAAGAGATAAAAAAGAACATGTGGTGACCCGCTCTATGCTGGCCCTGATGAATCGTCCGGCGATGATAGTGGATTTGGCGGTGGATTATCCCAGTCCGATTGAGACCTGCAGGCCGACGGATATGAAAGAACCGACTTATGAGGTGGATGGGGTGGTTCATATGTGTATTTACGGATATCCGGCTCTGGTTCCCTACAGCAGTTCCGAGCGATACAGCCGCCAGCTGCTGCCGATTATTCTTGAGATTGCTGAAAAGGGACTGGAAGGGGCAGGACAGCATATACGGCGGGCGATTGTGGACTGGCGGGATCGTGTCTGAACGAGTAAGGAATGAACCTATGCAGTTTTTAAAAGGTCTGAAAAAAGATATTCGTTTAACCTGGCGGGGTCTTTACACCCGGATTCTCAAACGTCATTTTGGTCCGTTCGCAAAGAGGCGGCGATGGCTTCAGGAAACACAGTACTATGATGCAGAGCGGCTTCGTCAGGTTCAGCTGGAACTGCTGAAGTATTTGGTTCGTCATGCGTATGAAACGGTACCGTTTTACCGACGGTATATGCAGGAACATGGATTCCGACCGGAAGATATTCAGACTCTGGAGGACATTCAGCGGTTCCCGATTCTCACCAAGGCGGACTTGAAACGGGAAGGAGAAGGATTTGTTTCGACTCGTTTTCATCCGCGGCGGATGCGGACAGTTCATACGGGCGGAACAACAGGAGCTACCCTGCCGATTCGACGGGATTTGCGTTCGATTCAGAATGAACACGCGTTTCTTCGCAGGCAGTTTGACTGGGCTTCCGTTCGGATGGGAGACCGTGTGGCATATTTGACGTGGCGGCGAGTGGCGGCTCCCAATGAACATGAGCGGCTTTATGCATATGACGCGGCCTGGAAAGAACTGCATTTGTCGACGATCCATTTGTCCGAGGCGACGATTGAACCCTATGCGGAGACGATGCGCCGGTATCGGATTCAGGCGCTGAATGCATATCCCTCCGCAGCATTTTTTTTGGCCAAAGGGCTGCTGGAACGCGGCCGGACTCTGCCGCTGAAAGCCGTGCTGACTACATCGGAGACGCTGTCGCCGTCGCAGCGGGAGGTGATCGAAAAAGCGTTTATGTGCAGGGTGTTTGATTATTACGGAAGTGCGGAGCGGGTCTGTGCGATTCAGACGTGTGAGCACGGCAGTTATCATATTATTCCGGAGTACGGGCTGACGGAGCTGTTGGAGGCACCCGGGCCGAATGAGGGGTGCCGCCGTATTGTTGCGACCGGTTTTTGGAACCTGGCGATGCCGCTGATTCGGTACGATATCGGAGATTTGGTTAAGCCCCGCGAAGGGGTCTGCAAATGCGGACGCGCCTTTCCGATGGTCGAGCGGATTGTAGGACGGGAAGGCACCTATATTCAAACACCTTCCGGCCGCGTGCTTGGAGCGATGGCGATTGAATATATTTTGGCCAGAGTTTTGTATTCGATGTACAATCTTCCGATTTTGGAAGGTCAGATTGTTCAGGAAAGCGACAATCATCTTGTCTTGGAATATGTAGCGATGAATACTTTTACGGAAGAACACGAACAACAGCTTCGCTCTCTGCTTCGGGAAGAAGTGCCCAGCGAGATGGAGGTGTCTGTCCGCCGGGTGGACCGGATGAGACAATCGGTCAGCGGAAAGCATTTGTCCTTTGTCAGCACAGAACATCATTAAAATGACAATCGAAGGTCAGAACATCCTTTGTTTTGCACCGTCGGATTGGTGGGGGATGAATCCGAGTTGCACCACCCATATTATGAAGCGGCTGGCGGGTGCAAATCGAGTCCTTTACGTCAATCCGTTCAGTTCCGACCTCCTCGGGGTCAGCAGAGGCAAACGCAGGGGATTTTCACAGCGGCTGATTCGAAAAGCCAAGAGTTTATCTCGATGGCTGCGCAAACCTCAGGAGGGGTTGTCTGTATTCAGCCCGTTTTTTATTCCGATTCAGGGAAAAGGGCCTGTGGATACTCTGAATAACCGGCTGCTCCTGTGGCAGATTCAAGCGGCCTGCCGGCTGAGCGGTCTTCGTGAGCCCATCTTGTGGCTGGAGAATCTTCGGGCAGCGGATTTGCTGCCGTTTTTTCCGAATTCTCTGAAAATCTATCATGTTTCCGATTTGTTTTCTCATGACGGATATGTTGCCAATCGGTCGATTCAGCGGCACCGGGAGGAAAAGATTACGCAGGAGGCGGATTTGATTATTTGTGTGTCGAGGGAATTGTATGAGTTGAAGAAAAATCAAAAATCCCGGGTTTTTTATCTGCCTCACGGAGTGGATTTTGAACTGTTTTATACGGCGGCGGAACAGCAGAAAATCTGGGAGCCCCTGCGGGCGATTCCCCGGCCGATTGCCGGCTATTTCGGAACCCTGACGGATTCCAATGATATTGCGCTCTGGGAGTATTGTGCCCAGCAGATGCCGGATGTTTCGTTTGTTCTGGCTGGGCGGGTTACAGCCGGAGATTATTCGAAGCTGGCTTCGATGCGGAATGTGCATTTGACCGGTTTTCTTCCTTATGAGACGATTCCTTCTTTGTGTGCGGGTTTTGATGTATGCATGCTGAATTGGAAGCAAAGCCCGTGGATTTATGCCTGCAATCCGCTGAAGGCCTTTGAATATATGGCAGCCGGCAAACCGATTGTTTCCGTGCCGATTCGGGAACTTGAGCAGTATCAGGATGTTGTGAGCATTGCCCGAAATCCCCAAGAGTATGTCCATTTTCTTCGATGGGAACTTCAGTCGGATACACCTGTTCGAAAAGAACGTCGGATTGAAATCGCCCGCAGTCATGATTGGAATGTTCATTTGAACCGTCTGTCAGAGATTCTTCAAAGCGTTCTGGATGAGCGGCGGAATGAGTGAAACGGTGAAATTGGCGTTTACCGGAGATGTGATGTGCGGGGATTCCTTCTCCTTGCTTGGGAGAGGGGCCGCTTCGATGATTGACCGTTATGGAGTTGATTTTGTTCCGGAGGCAACGGTCCGTCTTCTCCGTTCCCACGACTTGGTGCTTGGAAATATTGAATGTGTGCTTTCGGATGTCGGCCGCAGGGAGTACAGCTTACGGCGGCTTCATATGCGGGGGAGGCCTCAAACGGCTTTTTTTCTGGCTCAGTGGGGTTTTACGGTCGGAAATGTCGCGAACAATCATATTCTTGAACAAGGGCTTCCCGCAGCAGCAGATACGGCAGAACAAATGAAAAAGGCCGGTCTGGAGGTTATCGGCTGCGGGCCGTCGGGAGATTTTCGAAAAGGCGGCACTCGATTGACGCGAATTGTGCTGAAAGGGCGGGTTTTTTATCTTGCGGGCATCTGCCTTCGGCAGGAACGGTATGCTTTTGAGGGAGACGGGGCTCTGGATGATGTTCTGGATAAAATCAGACAGGTGCGGCGGGAAGAGCCGTCGGCCGTTGTGATACTGTCTGTTCATTGGGGGGATGAACTGATTGATTATCCTTCTGTGCAGCAGCGGCAGCTGGCGGATAGATTTGAAAAAGCCGGGATTCATCTTGTTGTCGGCCATCATCCGCATGTTGTTCAGGGAATTGATGCGAGAAAAGATTCCTTGATTGCATACAGTCTGGGGAATTTTATTTTTGACAGTTATTCAGACCAAACCTCTTGGTCTGTTCTTTTGTCGGTGGAAGCGAAAGACGGCCGGATTTGCTCTTGGAAGGCGATTCCGATTGTGCGGGGAAAGGATTTCCGGCCTTTTCCTGCCCCGGATGAAAAGAGGGCCTTTTACGAGCAGGAAATAGCACGTCGAAGCCGGCTTGCCTGTGAAACAATCGAAAATCCGGCCCTCTATGCTGAGGAGTACCAACAGCGAGTTTACGTTTTTTGTCAGGAAAGCCGACGGAATCTGCGGCATAATTTATTCAGGCGTTTTTTCAAGTTTTCTCCTGTTTTTTGGCCTCAGATTTTGTTCAGACCGATTCAGCGACGATTGGGACTGTGGTAATGGAAAAAATACTGAAAATCTGTGCTGCTGCCTCTGCAGGAGGACATTTGGTCCAGCTGCTTCGGCTGTCGGACTGCTGGAGCGGATTTGAAACGGTTTATGTTTCCACATCCGAAATTGTCCGCAGCAAGCTGGCTTCGCTGGGAACAGTGTATGTTCTTGAGGAGTGCAATCGAAAGCATCCGATTCGTCTTTTTCGGGTCCTGTTCCATGCTTTTCAGATTGTGCGCAGGGAGCGTCCGGACGTTGTTGTCAGCACGGGGGCCGCGCCGGCTCTTTTTGTCTGTCTATGGGGGAAAGTGTTTGGCGCAAGGATTATTTGGATAGACAGCATGGCCAATGTTCAGCGGCTTTCGCTGAGCGGCCGTCTAATCCGGCCGTGGGCGGATTTATTCCTGACTCAGTGGGAATCCCTGAAGGATGAGCAAAAGCGGATTGAGTATGCAGGTTCGGTATTATGATTTTTCTGACGATCGGAACGCTTGACCCCTTTGACCGTCTGGTTCGGATGGTTGACGAACTGGCGGGGACGGGAAGCATGCCTTCGGAGGTATTGGCCCAAATCGGCATCAGTACTTACCAGCCGAAGCATATTCGATGGGTTTCTGTCCTTGAAAAGAATGAATTTGACCGGATTTTTGAGGAATCGGACTTTGTAATCAGCCATGCCGGAATGGGAAGCATTCTGACAGCTGTGTCGAGGCGAAAGCCGATGATTGTTGTGCCCAGACTGAAACAGTATGGCGAGCATGTGAATAATCATCAGCTGGATACAGCACGGAGGTTTGAGGAAATGGGGGTTGTTTTGACGGCCAATACTTCCTCTGAATTGAGAGAGAAAGTCCGGACAATTGACTCCTTCCGGCCCCGTTGGCCGGAGTCAACTCGTACGAATCTTATGAGCCGAATTCGATGTTATCTGGAAACCATACAAAAGGAAAAAGAAGGTTCTTTGTGAAATGGCTGACAGCGATTTTTGGGGTGACGGCAGCCGTTTCGCTTGCAGTCAATGTGGTCTGTTTGCGAATACTCATTCGTCAGTATGTCCTTCTTCGTCTGGACCGTTCGAGGACCTTTTGCAAACTTGAGCCGGAAATCAGAGAGGACAGGCCTTCTATTCTTTTTCTTGGGGATTCCCGGATTGCTCAGTGGAACCCGCTGCCGGTTTTTGAAGGAATGGACATATTGAATCTCGGCTGCAGCGGGGCAACCAGTGCCGATTTGCTTCAGCAAGTTTTCCGGATGCGGTATCCCTCCCAGACTCGTTTGGCGGTAATCGGGGTCGGCATTAATGATATGACGGTGATTGGAATTTGCCCGGAGAAAAAAGAGGAGGTCCTGGCTCAGTGCAGGAAAAATTTCAAGGAAATGATTCGCTGTCTTCAGGAAAGACGGATTGCGGTTCTTCTCCTGCCAATCCTTCCTCCCGGTAAAATTGGATGGTTTCGGGAATTCTTTTGGTCGAAAGAGGCGGATATCGCCATCCGCCGGATGAATGAAGAATTGGCTCATCTGGCGGAAAACGGAGCGGCGGCTGTATTGAACTGTTCCGAGTTAATGGATGAAAACGGCCGACTGAAGGCCTGTTATGTGAAAGATATGCTTCATTGGAATACAGCTGCCTATCAGATACTGAACTCAGCGGTCAAATCTGAAGCCGTGAGACTGTTGGGAAGGAGTGAGCCCTGATGCTTTTTAACAGCTATGCATTCGGCATTTTTTTTCTGGTTGTGTACACCCTTTATCTTCTTTCTCAAAGACACTACAAAGTCCAGAATTTAATCCTGCTGGCCGCCAGTTATCTTTTTTACGGCTGGTGGGATGTCCGTTTTTTATTTCTGATTATCCTTTCTACCGTGGTGGATTATTTGTGTTCGCTGGGAATCGACCGAAAGGATATTCCAGTTCGGTATCGGATTGCTGCTTATGGAAGTCTTTTGGCGGCTTATGTCGGGTTTGTCCTGGTAAACTGGGATGTTTTTCTTTCAGACAAAAGTGCTGCCGTTATCGATTCGGGTTCCGGGCTGATTTTGTCCACATCCTGGCGAGGATGGGGACTTTTGTTGTTGGCCGTGAATATAGCAGGATTCGAAATGCTGAGGGTTTTCGGACGACGGCTGCCAAGCGAGACCGTCCGAAAAATGTATCTGATTTATTCGGTGACGGTGAATTTGGCAATTCTCGGATTTTTCAAATATTTTAATTTCTTTACGGATAATCTCCGGATTCTTCTGGAAAATCTGTTTCATTATACACTGAATGACTGGACGGTTCGGGTTGTTCTTCCAGTCGGCATATCCTTTTTCACATTTCAAACAATGAGTCATACAATCGATGTCTATCGTCGAAAAATTCCTGCATCGGAGTCTTTGATTGAACTGGCGGTCTATGTGGCATTTTTCCCGCAGTTGGTGGCGGGGCCGATTGAACGGGGTGAGCATCTTTTGCCTCAATTTCAAAAACCAAGGATTCTGAGCCGGGAAGCTTTTCGGGAGGGGCTCTGGCTGATTGTCTGGGGACTTTATAAGAAAGTTGTGGTGGCCGACAATTTGGCCCGCCTGGTGAATCAGGCATTTGGCCCTTATGACAAAGGACAGTTTTCGGCCGGTTCGACAGATGGGCTCTATCTTTTGCTGGCTGTTTACGCTTTTGCTTTTCAGATTTATGGGGACTTCTCGGGCTATACGGATATTGCTCGAGGAACGGCCAAGCTGATGGGGTTTGATATTATGCTGAATTTTAATCTGCCGTATTTTTCGAAAACTCCTTCAGAGTTTTGGCAGCGATGGCATATCAGTTTGTCTTCCTGGCTTCGGGATTATCTTTATATTCCTTTGGGAGGAAATCGCGGCGGGACTTGGATGACGTACCGCAATCTGCTGATTACGATGCTGCTGGGAGGGCTTTGGCACGGGGCCGCCTGGACGTTTGTCTTGTGGGGTGCTTTTCATGGTCTGATTCTGGTTGTCTATCGTGTTTTTTCAGTTGGAACTCAAAGGCAAGGATTTTTTATTTCTCTTCTTCAAGGGCTCTTGATGTTCCATTTGGTCTGCCTGGGCTGGCTGCTGTTCCGAGCTCAAAATCTTCCGACTGTATGGCTTATTCTGAGGTCGATTTTAAGCGATTTTTCTTTTACTCTGCAGGGAATAGAAGCCGGAAAGGAACTGATTTATTATATCTGGTTTCTGGCGGCTTTTCAGGTTTTTCAGTATTTTTCCGGAGATCTATGGCCGATTCGCCGATGGCCCTGGATGCTCCGAGCCGCCGTCTGGGTTTATATCGGGATGTCTCTGCTGAGACTGTCTGCTCCGGGGGGGCAGGAGTTTATTTATTTCGCATTTTAGGAAGACAGCGATGAAGGTGATGCGCATTCGTTTTTGGAAGGTGCTTTCTATTCCGGCAGGCGTCTTGTATATCCTTATTCTGATGGAATTGTATCTTCGTTTTTTTGCTCCGGTGGCGATTATGCCCCGCTATGTTTGTGAAAATGAATACGGGATTCGGGGCAATGTTCCGAACAGCCGATATTGGCAGAAAACCCCTGAATGCAGAGTTCTTATCCAGACAAATTCGAAGGGACTGCGGGCGGATCGAGAGATCCCTTATAAAAAGACGGAAGGGGTTTATCGGATTGTTGTCTTGGGGGATTCGTACGGGATGGGTTATGAAGTCAATCTTGAAGATACGTTTACCTCCCAGCTGGCTGGAATGCTGGAGGAGGCGGGATGGAAAACTGAAATTGTTAACCTTTCCGTTTCAGGCCATGGAAATGCAGAAGAATATATTATGCTCACCGGCGAAGGGTTTAAATATGAACCGGATTTGGTTTTGCTTCAGTGGCATTCTACGGATTTGCTGGATAATGTTCGGTCAGGACTGTTCGCTCTTCAGGATGGTGTGCTGGTTCGTCGGAATCAATCCTATTTGCCGGGAATCGCCGTTTCCAGGATTCTTTATCGGATTCCGGGTTATCGTTTTCTGTCGGAAAATTCTCAGCTTTACAGTTTTATACGAGAATGGGCGGCAATGAAAATCAAAGACATGCTGGCTTTCTGGAGAGGCCGTCAGGCCGTATCGGAAGAGTCGGAAAACTCGCGTTCTGAAACCGTGCAGCGATATCGGGAGGAATTAACGGCGGCATTGCTTGCGAAAATGCAGGAGGAATGTCGGCAGCGGAATATTCCGTTTCTTGTTTTGGATATTCCGAGGGTTTACGGGCGAGCTGAATTTCGTTCTGTTTTCCCCGTGGAAAGGGTCTCTTCGCTTCAGTTAGACTATTATTCGCCGATTCAGGATTTCCTTCGTTATGCGGGCCGGAAGATTTTTACGGAAAAAGGACATTATCATCTGACGCCGCTGGGATGTCGGATTGTCGCCAGGGGGCTGGCCGACTACATTTTGGCCAGGCAGTGGCCTCAGCAGAGAAGAGAATTGCCCCAGTAGGGTTGTGATGTTTTCATGAACGCCAGTCGAAATGACACAATCAGACCTTCCTCTCACAACTATATTTTTGTGGAGTGGCTGCGTATTTTTGCGGCTTTTGGTATAGTTGTGTTTCATGCTTATGACAGGCAGCCGGGATTGATTCGCTCGATCGGATATTTCGGACTGCCGGCTTTTCTGAGTCTTTTTTCAGCTTTATTATTTGAACGTTCCTCTCTTTTCGGTTCCTTTCCGACGTTTTTGCTTAAGAGAGCCCGGCGGCTGCTGCTCCCGTGGGTATTCTGGTCTTGTATTTATTTACTGCTTGCTTTTGTAAAAACCTATTGGATTCATAAACCGGAATCTTTCGGGCTTTCCATCCTGACATTCATAACGGGAACCAGTATTCATTTATGGTATCTGCCTTATGCCTTTTTGGCATCGATTTTGATTTATGGTCTTATTTGGCTGCGGTCGAAATTAGGGCGTTCATTCCTGTTTCTTTGCATCGCAGGATTTATGGGGGTCCTGGTCTTTTCCTCCTACGGCTTAAAGCACTGGCGGCTGCCGGTTCCTTTTCCTCAATGGGTATTTGGTACCCCCGCTGTTTTTTACGGACTGCTTCTGATGAGCTTGTACCAATCTCTTCCGTTACGAAGTCGCTTGGCAGCAGGCATTTTTCTGGTGATTGGTACAGAAATTCTTTTGGCTGTTTTATATGAAATGGGCTACAGCGGTCTCTGCATTTCCTATGCGATTGCCTGCCCTTTGGTGGGGGCGGTGTTTTTGGTGAGCGGGGAAAACATCCCGGCCGCTTCCATGGCCCTGAAGGGAGGAGAGTTGACATACGGCATCTATCTGATTCACCCGCTTCTTTTGTCTTTTTGTCGGTTCATTCTGGGGGAGTCGGGTTCGTGGTTGGTTGTCATTTCAGTCTTTGCAATCTCTCTGGTTTTTACCTATATTCTGAAACGAACTGTGCTGAGAATCTTTGTATAAGGGACAGTCTATGCATTATTTGATTACCGGCGGGGCAGGATTTATTGGGTCGCATCTGGCAGAATCGCTTCTGCTGGGAGGACATACGGTTACGGTAATTGACGATTTAAGCACCGGAAATATCCGGAATATTCAGGCCCTTATGCCCAACCCCTGCTTTCGATTTGTCTATGATTCCGTTCGCAACGAAGGGCTGATGAACCAGTTGGCCGAGTCCTGCGATGTGATTGTGCATCTGGCAGCGGCGGTGGGTGTACGGCTGATTGTGGAGCGGCCGGTTCATACGATTGAAACCAATATTCACGGCACAGAGGTGGTTCTGGCGGCGGCCAATCGTTTCCGCAAGAAAGTGCTTCTGGCTTCCACCAGCGAGGTTTATGGAAAAAGCGAGGCGATCCCGTTCCATGAGGATGATGATACCGTATTGGGCAGTACGCGTTTCAGCCGCTGGTCCTATGCGTGCAGCAAGGCCATCGATGAGTTTCTGGGGCTGGCCTATCATCAGCAGTACGGGCTGCCGGTGATTATTGTCCGTTTGTTTAATACGGTAGGGCCTCGCCAGACCGGGCAGTACGGGATGGTGATTCCGCGTTTTGTGGAAAGGGCTCTTCGGAATGAACCGCTGGAGATTTACGGCAGCGGCAAACAGACCCGCTGTTTCTGCTGTGTGTTTGATGTGGTTCGAGCTCTGGAGGACCTGCTGAATTGTCCGTCTGCCTGCGGACAGGTGTTTAACCTCGGTTCAGATGAGGAAGTCAGCATTGAGGAGCTTGCGGACCGGGTTATTGCGATGACGCAAAGCCGCAGTGTGAAGGTGTTTCGCAAGTATGAGGAGGTGTACGGCAGGCCTTTTGATGATATGATTCGTCGTGTTCCGTCTTTGGAGCGAATTCGTCAGGCGATTCACTTTCAGCCGACTTATACGTTAAGCGATACGCTTCGGCTGATTATTGAAGAGATGAAAGGGCGACTGAATGCCCATCAGGGATAGATGTCTGCGAAGCCACCCATTTTGAAAGACAGCAAAGCACTGATTCTGGTCGGAGAGCCGGATTTCGGCCGCTGTCCGCTGGCCAGCCGTGTTCACAGGGCCTTTTGGCCGCTGGGAGGCAAACCGGTCCTTTTGCGGCTGGTGGAACATATTATCGGACAGGGAATCCGGCGAATTGAGATTTGCAGTTCAGAGCGGAATCGAAGCGAGCTGGAGTCTCTGCAGTTTGGGTCCGGGGTGGATGTGCGGGTGCGGTTTGAGACGCTTCCACGGGGAACCGCAGGGACTATCCATGATGTTCTGGTGTCGGAACCTCCTGAAACGGTTCTTTTTGTCTTCAATGGAGCTATGATGACCCCCCCGTGTCTTTCTGAACTGCTGGAAGAGCACCGGAAAAAAGGGGGACGGCTTACGTTCTTTTTCCAGCCGACAGATACAACGGACCTTTCTGAAGATGCGGAGGTTTATCTCTGTCAGCCCGAGATTGTTCGTCTGATTCCTTCCGAAGGTTATTTTGATTTAAAAGAAAATCTGGTGCCTGCGCTTGTAAAGGAAGGGTTCGTAATTGCCTGTGCAAATCTAAAAAGACCAACCGGCACATATCGGACGTGGAGAGAGTATCGGGATTCTCTGAGGGAGTATTTGATTTCTTTAGAAAATGGGGATTTTTATCTGCCGGAGTTTTCCAAGCACCCCTCTATTCCTTTTTGGACAGGTGAAAATGTTCAAATAGCACCGACAGTGTCTGTTATAGGCCCTGTTTTGATAGGGAAAAACACTGTCATAAAGGAAGGGAGTTTCCTTTTTGGTCCTTTGATGATTGAGTCTGATGTATGGATAGGACCGCATTCAACTGTTAGTGCGAGTATTCTTGGACCGCAGACGACGGTAGGGGCCGATTCTTATATTGACCGCTGTGTTTTAGGAAAAGGGGCTGTGATTGCCCCTCGCACAGAGGCATCTGATCAATTGATTGTGTCTTCACAGGGGAAAACAGCCAACTTGAAAGAGAAAATCCGCAGACGCCTGGTTCGGCGTGAACAGCTTCCGCAGGAGACAACCCTCTCTTCTTTGTTAGCCAGACCATGGGGAGGAGGTTGGGCCGTTCTTTTGTCCGGACTTATTCTGGCGGTGTTGATTACGGTCTATTGGAATCCCACCCTGATAGACCTGTGGCGGGTTTGGATGCGCAGTGATGAATATTCCAGCGGGATTCTTGTGCCGTTTTTGGCAGCTTACCTTGTCTGGGTCAGAAAAAAGACACTTCTGGATTGTCCAATCCGCCCCTTTCCGCCGGCTTTTTTCATGCTTTTGTCGGTCCAGATACTTCGGTTGGGGGCTCTTCTCATCGGCTCCGGGACTCTCGAACGGCTCTCTTTTTTCCTAACCATTGGGAGTCTTCTCTGGATGATTTTAGGTTGGCCGTGTTTTAAGAAGATATACCCCATCTGGTTGTACTTGTATTTGATGTTTCCGCTGCCGAAGTTTGTGGAATGGAAAATAACCATTCCTCTTCAGAAGTGGGCAACGGTTTCCGCCGTTTTTTGTCTGGAAACTTTGGGTTTTAACGTGATTCGTGAAGGGAATATTATTAATATCGATGGGACCCTTGTGGCTGTAGCGGAGGCCTGCAACGGCTTGCGGATGCTGACGGCTTTTTTTGTTGTAAGCGGTTTTATTGTTTTGATTTGCAAAAGGCCGCTTTGGGAAAAGGTTTTAATCTTTGTTTCCAGTGTGCCGATAGCATTGTTATGCAATACGGTCCGCCTGGCATTAACGGCTGTAGCGTTTTTGTATTTGGAAGGCCGGGACTGGGAAAAAATCTTTCATGATTACGGCGGTCTGGCAATGATGCCTCTGGCGGTGGCCTTGACAGTTCTGGAACTTTGGTTTCTTTCGAAATTGTTTATTCATCCGACCGAGACTGTATCCTTGATTGTGCATCGGCGAACAAAGAATGAACTGTAGCCGGTTTTAGAGCGTGGTATTCGAAAAGGAGGTTGTAATAAAAAGAGATGGATTATCCGGATAGAAAACTTGACAGTTCAGGAATGATAGAGCCATACGCGGAATTGGTTGAATATCGTCCCGGTGAAACAGAGGAACAGGTCCATCCGTCGGAATTTGATTTCTTCGGCCTTCTTCGACGACGATGGTGGATTCTTGTTCTCGTTGCCGGAGTTGTTTATGCGGCGGGAATACCTACGATTCTCATTATGACCAAAAAACTTTATCGGACCGTTGGTTCTATCGAGATTGCTCCGATTGTTCCGGCTATCATTTATCGGGATTACGAATCTGATCGTCCGCTGCCGAATTATGAAGGATTCAAAAATACACAGGCGGATTTGATGGCCAGTGATCGGGTGTTGCGGCGGGTGGCGGAAGAAATCAAACCGATGAATCTGAAAATGTTTGCGAACATGCCGGATTTGTATTCCGCGCTGCGTCAGATGGTTGAAAACGGGACGATTGCAATTCGGCCGGACCGGCGGACCTATTTGGTCAAGATCGAGATGATTACTCCCCAGCATTTGACGGAAGAGGCAAAGATTCTTGTCAATTCCATAATCAGGAATTACTTGAATGTGGCGTTGGAAGGACAAAGCGGGGAAGAAAATGCCCGTTTGACAATATTACAAGATAAGCGAAAGCAGCTGCTTCAGAAAATTGAGGCCCAGCAGGAGACGATTCGTCAGTTGGCGGAGGAGTATGGGACGGAGGAGTTGACGATTCTCCAGAAGATGCGGTATGAGCGGCTGGCCAGTCTTCAGCGTCAGTTGACGGATGTGGAGATTCAGCTGCTGGCATTGGATTCTCAGATTCATCTGCTGGAAAATGACGCAGCGGAACCGATTCCGAACACGGAATATTTTGAACAGCAGCGGGAGCGGATTCTTCAGCAGGAACCTTCTTTGCAGGTTCTCCGGGAAGATATTCTTCGGTACGAAAAAGAGGTTTTAATCAGCCGGCAGACGATGCAGCCCGGCAATCCGGTTTTGATACGTCAGGAGCAGGTTCTTCAGACTCTCAAGGATCGGTATGAAGAGCGAAAGCAGGAGGTTCTAAAGCAGTTTGAAGCTACCTTTGAACAAAACCAGCAAAACAGCCGTCAGCTGAAGCTGAATGAGCTGAAAAGTCAGAAAACGCAGCTGCTGGCGTTGCAGAACCAACTGAAAGAAAGACTGGCTGAGCAGGACCAGGAGGCCATTCAGCTTGGGCGCAAGCAGTTTATGATTAATGATCAGAAAGAACAGCTTCAACAGACCAAAGAAGACCTGCTGAGCATTAATCGGCGGATTGAAGAGATTATGATTGAGAGCAAGCGTCCGGCGCGAATTTCAGTTGCGGACAATGCTTTCAGTTCCCCCTCTACCGCTACACGCAAGAAGATGGCAGCGGCGGTGGGATTCGGCGGACTGATGCTGGGGCTGCTGGCGGCTCTTCTGATTGACCGGCTGGATAAACGCATTCATGATCCCCAAGAAGTGGTCAAACGGGTGCAAGTGAGGATTCTGGGGACCACAACCGACCCGCGTTCGATCAATCGAACGCTCCTTGGACAGCAGCTGAATGATGATTATCAAACAATTCGGGCGAATCTGGGACTTTTGGAGAATCCGGAAGGTTCCAAGATTATTTTGGTGACCAGTCCGGGTGTTCAAGACGGCAAAACGACGTTTTGCGTCAATTTAGCCACTTCCTTTGCCAATTCCGGAAAAAAGACGCTTCTGATAGATGCCGACCTGCGAAAACCGGATATTGTGGAGGTGCTGAATCTGCCCCGGGCGCTCCGCGGCTTCCAGGATTATCTGTTTGGGAAAAAGCTGGAGGAGTGTTTGTATCCGTACTCGAAGCCCAATTTTTTTATTCTGGCTTCTGATTTTCGAAACAGTGCAGATGCTCTGGATTTGCTGGCGCATCCGCAAAGCGGGGAACGACTGCGAAAGCTGCGTGAATCCTTTGATATGATTCTGATTGATTCTCCGCCGGTTTTGGCTTTTGCAGATGCCTTGGTTTTGTCTCGGCAGGCGGATGC
>ERZ795060.181-NODE-181-length-89881-cov-69.349064_pt1 | contig 89881 bp, 65 predicted proteins | sample MGYA00375144_ERZ795060 | MGnify/ENA primary metagenome ERZ795060 (study PRJEB30189, sample SAMN05720157) | activated sludge metagenome | isolation source: anaerobic digester from wastewater treatment plant | place: Japan | collected 2015-05-15 ...
ACCCCCCGGGCGATAGATCGTTAAAACCCCTGAACGAAACGTACAGGACCCCACCTTGGGGGACGGCACGAACAAAGGTCTATGACCGCCGGGGACGTCGTGTTAAGGAAGAAAAGGAACGGACCGGGCAGGGGGGACGGGCCTCAGGGCGGGCCGCCCCGGCGCCGCGGTGAAGGGAGGTCTTTCATGAAGGCGAATCTTAGGGAGGGTTACATCGCCGGGCCCGGCGGACGCCTCTGGTACGGGGTCTGCGGCGAGGGGGGGGTGGGGACGCCCCTCCTCGTCGTCCACGGCGGCCCGGGGTTCCTCTCCATGACGGAGACCTACGCCGACCTCGCCGGCGAGCGCAGGGTCTATTTCTACGACCAGCTGGGAGGCGGGCGGTCCGACCGGGCCGCCGATCCCTCCCGCTACTGCGTGGACGGGTTCGTGGCGGAGCTCGCCGCCGTGCGGGAGGCCCTCTCCCTGAAGGAGGTCTTTCTCCTCGGCTTCTCGTGGGGGGCGGCCCTCGTCTGTTCCTACCTCCTCGCCCACCGGCCGCCGGGGGTGAAGGGTCTCATCCTCTCGGGACCCCTTTTGAGCACGCCCCTGTGGGAGCGGGACCAGCGGCGCCTCGTCGGGCGTCTGCCCGCCTCCCTTAAAGAGGTGATCAGGACGGCCGAGGAGACGGGCGACTTCGGCGAGGCCTACGAGGGGGCCATGATGTCTTTCTACCGCCGCCACCTCTGCCTCCTCGACCCCTGGCCGCCGGCCCTGGAGGAGGCCTTCGGCCGCCTCTCCCTCGAGGTCTACAACGCCCTCTGGGGGCCCAGCGAGTTTACCTGCACGGGGACCCTGAAAAACCTGGACCTCACGGACCGCCTCCACCTCATCGGGGAACCCGTCCTGTTGACCTGCGGCGACCGGGACGAGGCGGATCCCCGGACGGTCAAGGAGTTCCAGCTCGCCTTCCCGAACGCGGACATGGCCGTCCTGCCCCGGGCCTCCCACTTCCACCACCTCGAGCAACCCGGGATCTACAAGGCCCTCCTGAGGGGGTTCATGAACGCGATCGAGGAGGGGTCAGTCAAAGAAGACTGAATACCCCGCCACGATGAAGTGGCAGTCGATACCACCGTTGGGCACGATGATGTCGGCGTTGGAGAGATGACGGAAACGGTACCCCACGTTGAGGGCCCCCTTCTTCTTCGGCAGGGCGAAATAGAAACCGCCGCCCAGGACGTCGGAGAAAAGGAAGCCCTGGGCCTGCTTTTCCGTGACCACGGAGATGTAGTGGGGCCCGACGCTCCCCATGAGGAAGAGGGACCATCCTTCCCCCAAGGGGTAGACGTACCGGAGGCCGAAACCCACACCGGCCTCGAAATTGGCCTCGGGGCTCGTGACGACGTTGAACTGGGGTTCGGCGAAGACCAGGAGACGGCCGGCGTGTCTCTTCAGGGCCGGGAGATACCTCCCGAGGTCCACGCCCAGATTGACCATCATCAAAACGGGCCGATAGTGTCCCTCGGGGAGGGACCCGGTGCCGGCGCCGAAGAGGAAGGACGTCTCCGAAAAGAATCCTGCGGTTCGACCCCCCGGCCCCGCGTCGGCCGGGAAGGGGATGGCAATTACCAGGATCAGGAGCAGGACCGACGCCAGAACCCTCACGGCGGTGCGCCGCGGCCCCGGCGACGAACCCGGCGGCCGGGAAGGGACCCGCCTCATCTACGGTTTCCCCCCGCCTTCTTTTCCGCACGGCCCCCGCAAGGTGATGCCAACATCACGGTAAAGACCCCCTCTGGAATCCCGCACCCCATACGCATTTACCCCGGGGGTGTCAAGACCAGGAGGTGATCAGAAAGCCCCGCGGCTCGGAACTGTTCGACTATCATCTCCGCCAGGGAGAAGCCCCCTTCTTCGTCCCGCGGGGGTGCCGTGGCGACGAGCCTGCCGTGGGAGCGGCGGAAGGAGGCCTCGACGGTGTCATGGGCCAGATGGACGACCCCCGCCGTGGTGAGGTGGCGGTGACCCAGGACGAGACCTTCCTCCAGGAGGATTTCCTTCAGATAGGGGGGCAGGGAGAACCTCTCCAGGAAGGCCACCCCCACGTGGGGATGGAGGTAATCTACAACAGGGTCGGAGAGCTCCGTTTCCTCGATCAGGCCCTCTTCCCGGCGGTACAGCCTTCCATAGAGCAAGATCAGGATCCGGCCGATCTCCACGAGGAGGCCGCCGAGCTCGACCTTCCTGATCACGTCTTCACGCCAGGAAAGGCACCTGGCCAGGACGCCGCCCACCACGGAAGTGGCGAAGGAACGGGCGAAGACCGTCTCCACCTCGTGATCCCTCCGCGCCAGCCTCTTTAGGGCCAGGATGACGATATAGACCTTCGTCCGGTCCGTGCCGAGGCGGACGACGGCATCGTAGAAATTGTGCACCTGCCCGTGCTTGAGACTGCCGAAATAGACGGACTCGGCGATCGCCAACAGGTGCGAGAGGATGTCGGGGCCGATGTGCCCCTTGAGGGCCTCGATCTGGCGGCTGTCCGCATCGGGGTCGTCCAGTTCGACCAGGACGTCGGGGCTGAAACCCAAGGCGGTCCGAGTGAGCATTACCTCACCGATCCTCGCGACGATGAAACGTTCCCGATCGGAAAGCATCGTCTCTCAGTGCCCCATGAGGGCCCACCATCCCCCGGGATGGGCCGGATTGCCGGTGCCTGACGGGCGGAAGACCGCCATGATATCTGTGGTGCCCCCGGCGCGATTCGAACGCGCGGCACCCGGATTAGGAATCCGGTGCTCTATCCTGCTGAGCTACGGGGGCGTGAAACAGGCTCTAACACGCCCCCGGCGGGGAGTCAACAGGATTGTCGGGGACGGGGCCGTCGATCCGCCGGCGGGCGGTCTTTTCCGGCAAAGTCGTCAGGCACCGAGGCCGGCGGCGCACAAGACCCTCCGTGTCACCACGTCCGACAGGAGCCGCAGGCCGTCGGCGGCCGTGTCGTAGACGCCCACCACGCCCTCGTACTGGACGTCCCGGGGTGAGAGGTCCTTGAGGAGGTTGGGGTGCCTCTTCAGCCAGGAGGCGTTGAAGACGACCCCCTCCCGTTCGGGATAGACGGCGAGGTAGAAGATGTCCATCTCCACCAGGTCCTGGAAGAAGTGGGACCCGAAGGACAGATCGGGGATGAGGCTCCCGTCGCGGTAGGCGATCTCACCGATGACGGCCACCCGGCTGATCTCGGCGAAGGTGACGGGCACGCCCATGGCGGGGGTGGTGGTCCCCCAGCGACCGGGCCCCAGCAGGAGGGTAGGCTGGGCCTCCCGACCAGCGATCATTCGGTTGAGGCGGCCGATGACGCGGGCCACGTCGTATTTCTCCGAGAGGGTCAGGGAGGCGTAACCCCGGGGGTCGACATAGATCACCCGGGAGATGGGCAAGGAAACGCTCCCCCCCATGAAGTTCCCCTCCTGACTGAGGAGGAGATCCTCCCCGGGGACCCGGGCGGGGACGGCGACCTGGGCCGTCTTGCCCTTCGTCTGGAAGGGGCGGCACTGGAGGAGGTTGATCTGAAGACAACCGTCGCTGTTGAAGTTGCCCGTGAACTCGATATCCACCGGGTAGTCGTAAACCGCCTCGAGGGCCTTGAGCATGGCCGACATGGCGCGGGGGAAATCGGTGCGCGAGAGAAACTCGTCGAAGGTGAGGATCCAGTGGTTATCACCGTCCCGACCGCGGGCCCTCATCCGTTCCCGGGCCTCCAGGTCGGGGACGGCGAAGAGCTCCAGGTTCGCCGCCGCCCCCTCGGCGGCGAGCTGCCCCAGGGGAAGGGACTGGAAGCGGTTTTCCCCCAGGTCCAGGCAATCCACCTCGTGCTGGGAGTAGCGCCGGGCATCCTCGAGGCCGGAATGGGGTTTCACGAGGGGGGCGTCGAGGGCGACGATGCGGGGGTAGTCGTTCTCCACGCGGTTCACCGCCCTGGTGCCGAGACCGTAAACGAGGCGGAGCATGCCCGCCCTGGGGTCCAACTCCGGGTTCCAGACGAAGGTATTGTAGGAGAGACCGACGCCGGCGATGTCGGGGAAGAAGTAGCGCCCCCGATAGGAACCGGAGACGCGCTGGACCAGGAGGGCCATCTGTTCGTCCTGCCGGTCGAGGCCCCGCTCGAGGCGGTAGGTCAGGGCGTCCTCGTTCATGGTGCTCGCGAAGACCCGGCGGACGTAATCGGCGAAGACCTCGTAGCGCTCCTGGGGTGACCCCTGGTTGGCGCAGAAGAAACTCGCGTACTTCCCGGCGAAGGCGTTGCCGAAGGCGTCCTCGAGGAGGCTGCTGGAGCGGACGATGATGGGGGACTGGCCGAAGTACTCCAGCATGAGGAGAAACTGTTCCTTGATCTCTTCGGGAAAGGTGCCGACGAGCATCTTCTCCCTCAGTTCCGCCGCGGCCTCGAAATACCCGTCCCGGGTCTTGTGGGTCATCAGGAGGCGCCACCACCCGTTCTCCACGATATAGGCGTAAAAGACATCGGAGCCTATGTAGTATGAGTCGTGATGCTCGAGCTTCCCGGCCCAGTCCCACGACTTGTCCTGTCGCAGGATGTTGCGGGCCAGGAGCATGCCCACGGACTTGCCCCCGATGAACCCCGTCCCGATGAGGCGGTCCTTGATCTCCAGGAGGTCCTCAAGGTTGAAGTAGTCCCGCGCCAGGGCCAGCATCCTCTTTTCCCGGCCGATGAGGATGCGGGAGAGGGTATCCACCATCTCTTTCTTCCGGGCCTCCCCCTCGGGGGAGTCGTCAGGGAGGAGATCCCTTGCCTCCAGGAAGATGCGGTCCCAGTAGTCCAGGTGACGCTCGGCGTTGACGGTGCTCTTGTGGGCCAAAAAGGAGAAGAGGTTCGTGGCGTCCACGCTGCTCAGGACGGGGGAACTGTCGTCCCCCTCCAGGATGTGGGGGAGGAACATGGTGGGGGAGTAGCGGTTCCAGACCTTCAAGGGGTGGACGCAGATTCGGCCCTGGTAGTTGTAGATGTCCAGAAGGACCTGGGTCGTCTCCCGGATCCGGGCCACCGTCTTGAAGGAGTGACGTCCCCGCAGGAGGGCGAAATAGGCGACGGTGTTGAGCTCGAAGAGATAGGGGCAGGTGATGACGAAGAAATTACCGATCATCAGGTCCGTGGCCCAGGCCAGGAGGAGGTCGGAGAGGGAGTCGAAGACGTAAAAGACATCCCGTCCCTCCTGACGGACGATGTTGTGGACCTGGGTGGAGAAGGACTCGAAACCCCTCTCGGCGTTGAGGCGGTAGGTCACGACGCCCCCCTCCCCCGCCAGGAGGGGGGGGTGGTGGGCGAAACGCATATAGACGACCCGCCGCCCCTTGGCGAGGGCGGCGCGGACGAAGGGCCCCACGAAGAAACGGTAATCCTCCATGTCGTCCACCTGCAGGACGACGTTGTCGCCCGTCTGCAGGGAACCGATGATCTTGTCCAATCCCTTGAGACCGGAAGTGACGGGTGAGTAAACGAGCATCGACCTGCCTCCCTGACGGATAATCTTCCTCGTTCCTTACAACATTTATACCAACGTTGGGAAGTCAACGATGGTACATTTTTGGCTTCTTGGTAACAAAGATACGTTTTTGTAGAAATACGTTGACGGGACGGCGAGACCCGTCTATAGGGGGATCCGATGACATCGACACGGCGGGCCCTGCCCCATCGCTATCGCTTGAGCGCGGGGCCCCGGCGGCGCGGGTGGTTCATGAGCGTTCATACCTACGAAGAACTGGCGGCCCTCCACGCCATCGCCAAGATCCTCGCCCAGCCCTGGGAGCTGAGGGACCAGCTCGAGGGCGTCCTGGGAGAGATGAGCCGGCGCCTGGGGATGCAGCGGGGGATGATCGCCCTCCTGGACCGGGACAGCGGTGAGGCCTGGCTGGAGGTGGCCCACGGGGTCAACATCGACGGCCGTGAGATCACCTACCGGCCGGGGGAGGGCATCACGGGGAAGGTGGCCCAGACGGGTCGCCCCGTCGCCATCCCCAACCTCGGGAAAGAGGAGTTCTTCCTCGACCGCACGGGGGCGCGCCGCGCCTTGAACCGCGATGAACTTTCCTTCCTCTGCGTCCCCATCACCTACGAGGACCGGGTGGTGGGGATCCTCTCCGCCGACAAATGGCACAAAAATGTAAAGAGCCTCGACGGAGAACTCCTCATCATGTCCGCCGTGGCGGAACTCATCGCCAAGGCGGTCCACATCCTCGCCCTGGAGGAAGAGAACCGGCGCCTGAGGCACCTCGTGAACCAGGGGAAGTCCCCCTCGGCGAGCATCATCGGCCATTCCAAGGCCATGCAGGAGGTCTTCGGCCTCATCCGCCACGTGGCCGACTCGGGCACGACGGTCCTCATCGTCGGGGAGACGGGGACGGGCAAGGAGCTCGTCGCCCGGGCGATCCACGAGAACAGCCCCCGTCGTAAGGGGCCCCTGATCCAGGTGAACTGCGCCGCCCTCCCCGACACCCTCATCGAGAGCGAGCTCTTCGGCTTCGAGAAGGGGGCCTTCACGGGGGCCGTCCAAAGGCACCGGGGCCGTTTCGAGGAGGCCCACGGGGGTACCATCTTCCTCGACGAGGTGTCGGAGCTCTCCGCCGCCGCCCAAGCCAAGCTCCTGCGGGTCCTCCAGGAGAGGCAGTTCCAACCCCTGGGCTCCTCCCGCCTCGTCAAGACGGACGTGCGGGTCATCGGGGCGACGAACCGCCCCCTCGAAGAGGCCATCGCCGCCGGCCGCTTCCGCAGCGACCTCTACTACCGCCTGAGCGTCTTTCCCATCTACCTCCCCCCCCTGCGGGAACGGGGTAACGACATCATCCTCCTGGCGGATCACTTCCTTCTCAAGTATGCGAAGGAACTGGGAAAACCGGTGAAAAAGATCTCTCCGGCCGTCATCGAGGCCTTTCTCTCCCACCCCTGGCCGGGCAACGTCAGGGAGCTGGAAAACTGCATGGAGCGGGCCGTCCTGCTGGCGGACAGCGACACGGTGGAAACGAGCCACCTCCCCCCCTCCCTCCAGACGCGGGGCCGCGAGGAGGAGGGCAAGGAGGGGGGGCTCTTGAGCACCGTCGTCAAGGCCCAGGAACGCTCCCTCATCATCGACGCCCTCCGGGAGGCCCGGGGCAACCAGAGCGAGGCGGCCCGCATCCTGGGCACGACCAAGAGGATCATCCAGTACAGGATCAAGAAGATGGGCATCGACGCCGCCGCCTTCAAGGCCCCGAAAGACCGCCACCCCGCCTGACGCTTACACCCACATTTTTGTTCCGTTGTCACAGGCAAAAGAACAAATTTGTGACTCCTCCGGACACGACCGTGACGGACCACACCCCGAAAAAGACCAGTCCCCGGGGTCTTCCTTAGTCAGGACGGGCCTTGCGCCCACCTTTCCGAGGGGCGGGAGGCAACTGGGACAAACCTGTACCTTTGGCATCCTCTTCGCATTACCCCTTTGGCCACCGTGTCGGCACGGTGCCGAAAACTCCCGCAAGGAGGTCCTATGTGTCGTCTTTTTGCCGTCACGAGCCGGGAGCCCCTCTCCCCCATGGTGGCCGTGCGCGCCCTCGACGTGATGAAGGAGGGTCATGACGGTTCGGGGATGGGTCTTTTCCTGACGGACCTGGGGGGACCGTTCGAGCGTTTCCGGGGGGCCCCCATCCTCTCGGGGATCTTCTCCCACGAGGGGATCCGCACCCTGGACCGCTACATGATGGAGCTCGACTTCATGGTCAAGTACAAGTTCTCCCTCCGGCCCACCAAGAGGCCGCCGGAGGGCACCCCCAAACGGGACAACTACCTGATCCGGGTCTACGACTACCCGCCGGAGTGGCTCTCCCTCTCGAAGGAGGAGATCGAGCACCGCCTCATGGTGACCCGCCTGGAGCTGCGCCGCATGGGGGAGAAGGACGACTCCATGATCGTCTTCAGCTTCTGGCCGGACGTCATCATGATCAAGGAGGTGGGGGACCCCATGGAGCTGGCCGAATACCTCGGCCTGGACAACGAGGAGCTCCAGGCCCGGGTCATCCTTGCCCAGGGACGACAGAACACCAACTACGACATCGACATCTACGCCTGCCACCCCTTCTTTATCCAGGGCTACGCCACCATGACGAACGGTGAGAACACGGCCTTCGTCCCCATCCGCGAATACCTCACCTCCCGGGGCTTCGCGGGTTACATGGGTTACCATTCCGACTCCGAGGTCTTCACCCACATCCTCCACTTCGCCCACCGTCACCTCGGCCTCGGCATCGAGATGTACAAACACATCCTGACCCCCCTCAAAGACGAGGAACTCGAGCGGCACCCCGACGGGAGGCGTCTGAGGGCCGTCAAACAGGCCTGCCGCCCCCTCATCATCGACGGCCCCAACTGCGTCATCGGCTGCCTCCCCGACCACACCCTCTTCATGGTCCAGGACAGCAAGAAACTCCGTCCCGGCGTCGTGGGGGGGGCGCCGGGGATGTTCGCCTTCTCGTCGGAGATGTGCGGTCTCGACGCGGCCATCCCCGTCCGCAACAAGAGCGAGGACTTTCAACCCATGAAATACGACACCGTCATGGTCCCACCGGAACGCCAGGAGGTGATGAGATGGAATCAGTGGGAAAGATGACCCCCTCCTCCCTGAGCGCCAGCGACCTCCCCTGGCGGGTCTTATGGGATAAGGAGCGATGCACCCTCTGCGGGCGGTGCACCGCCGTCTGCCCCGTCCAGGCCATCGAGCTGGGGGTGCACCGTCAGCGCCTCTTCCAGGCCCCTCTGGGGCTGACGCAGAGACCTACAAACATCGTAAAAGTTTATCACGGCATCGACCAGAAGACCGACCCCGCCCACGCCTGCGTCGGTTGCGCCATGTGCGATTACGTATGCCCCAACGGGGCCATCCACCCCGTCCGCAGCGACCAGGTCGACAAGCTCCGCTTCCACGTCAACCAGAACGGGGAACCCCGCCGCCGCGGCGGCCGCCGCAACGACCCCCGGAGTATCCTCGACGAGATCAAGTTCATCCGCATTTCCATGCTCACCGACCCGGCCCTCGACGCGGGGCGCCATGACTTCGAACTCCGCACCCTCCTGGGGAGGGTCCTGCCCGCCGAGGAGATGGTGAAGTCCATGCGGGACAACGGCTGGATACCCCCCGTGAGGGAGATCTATCCCCTCGTCATCGGGAGCATGTCCTTCGGTGCCCTGTCACCCACCATGTGGGAGGGGATCCAGATGGGGGTGGCCTACCTCAACGAGGAGCTGGGGATGCCCGTCCGGGTCTGCACCGGCGAGGGGGGTTGCCCGCCCCGCCTCCTCAGGTCCCGCTTCCTGAAGTACGTCATCCTCCAGATAGCGAGCGGCTATTTCGGCTGGGACGAGATCATCCACGCCCTCCCGGAGATGAAGGAGGACCCCTGCGCCGTGGAGATCAAGTACGGCCAGGGCGCCAAGCCGGGCGACGGGGGGCTCCTCATGTGGTACAAGGTCAACCGCCTCATCGCCGCCATCCGCGGCGTGCCTCCGGGGGTCAGCCTCCCCAGCCCCCCCACCCACCAGACCAAGTACTCCATCGAGGAGTCGGTGGCGAAGATGATCCAGTCCATGGCCATGGCCTGGGGCTTCCGGGTGCCCGTCTATCCCAAGATCTCCGCCACGAGCACCACCCTGGCGGTCCTCAACAACCTGGCCCGCAACCCCTACGCCGCGGCCCTGGCCGTCGACGGCGAGGACGGGGGGACGGGGGCGGCCTACAACGTCTCCATGAACCACATGGGCCACCCCATCGCCAGCAACATCCGGGACGCCTACCTGAACCTCGTCAAGATCGGGAAACAGAACGAGATCCCCCTCTTCGCCGGCGGCGGGGTGGGGAAGAACGGCAACCTCGCCGCCAACGCCGCGGCCCTTATCATGCTCGGGGCCAGCGGGATCCAGATCGGCAAGTACGTCATGCAGGCCGCCGCGGGCTGCCTGGGGGGCGAGAACGACCGCTGCAACATCTGCAACATCGGCCTCTGCCCCAAGGGTATCACCTCCCAGGACCCCCGTCTCTACCGCCGCCTCGACCCCGAGGCGGTGGCGGAGCGCCTAGTCGACGTCTACCGGTCCTTCGACACGGAACTGAAGAAGATCCTGGCGCCCCTGGGAAGATCGACCTCCCTCCCCATCGGCATGTCCGACGCCCTGGGGATCAGCGACGGTGCGGCGGCGGCCCGCCTCCAGATCCGCCACGTCATTTAGGAGGCCAATTATGCTGTACCGACCGACCATCATCATCTCCGGCATGAAAGACGGCCGCCGCGTCTCCTCCCGGGAGCTGGAGGCGGCCCTCCAGGAAGCCGTGGCGGCTGGCCACCGCTGCATCGAGGTCCATGCCTACGGCCAGCACGGTATCGGCGGCCGCCTCTGGAAGGCGGGGGAAGAGGAGGTCCTCATCAGGGTCCTGGGCTCTTCCGGTCAGCGGGTGGGGTCCATGGCCTTCCCCAACACCACCATCGACGTCTTCGGGCCCGCCTCGGACGACGTGGGATGGCTGAACGCCGGGGCGACGATCATCGTCCGGGGACACGCCACCAACGGCGTGGCCAACGCCATGGCCCAGGGGAAGATCTACGTCGCCGGCGACATCGGGGCCCGGGGGATGACCATGACGAAACACAACCCCCGTTTCGCCCCCCCCGAGCTCTGGGTCCTGGGGAGCGTGGGTGATTCCTTCGCCGAGTTCATGGCGGGGGGGACGGCCGTTATCTGCGGCCACGAGACCCCCCGCCGGGAAAACATCCTGGGCTACCGGCCCTGCGTGGGGATGGTGGGGGGGAAGATCTTCTTCCGCGGCCCCCTCTCCGGCTACAGTGAAGACGACGCGCGGCTCGTTCCCCTCGACGGCGAGGACTGGCTGTGGCTGAGGGAAAACATGGCCCTTTTTCTGAAGACCATCGGCCGGATGGAGCTCTACCCCGTCCTCACCGCCGACCCCACGGCCTGGCGGATTCTCGCGGCCCGCAAACCCTTCGAGAAGACGGGCAGGAGGGGCCGGGGCATGGCCGCGTTCCGGACGGAGGTCTGGGAGAAGGAGCTCGGCCGGGGCGGATTGATCGGCGACCTGACGGACATCCCCCGGGGGGTCATCGATGTCCTCCCCACGGGCGACCTCCGCCGTTTCGTCCCTTCCTGGGAGAACGGGAAGCACCTCGCCCCCTGCCAGGCGGCCTGTCCCACGGGGATGCCCGTCCGCACCCGTTGGCGCCTCATCCGTGAGGGCAAGACCAAAGAGGCCCTGGAGCTGGCCCTTAACTACACCCCCTTCCCCGCCACGGTCTGCGGCCATCTCTGCCCCAACCTCTGTCTCTCCCAGTGCACCCGGCAGGCCGCCCAGCTGCCCCCCCTCGACATGGCCGCCCTGGGGCGGGCCGCCCTGGAGGCCGAAGCGCCCTCCCCCGCCCCTCCTTCGGGCCGAACCGTGGCCGTCATCGGCGCCGGGCCGGCGGGTCTTTCCGTGGCCTGGCAGCTATGGCTCCGGGGTCACGAGCCCGTCCTCTACGAGGCGAGGGAAGAATTGGGGGGCAAGATCACCGCCGCCATCCCGGGGAGCCGCATCCCCGACGCGGTCGTGGACCAGGAACTCCGGCGTGTCCGGGAGAGGATCCGCCGCGTCGTCACGGGCCGGGCCATGACGAGGGAAGACTTCCGGCGCCTCGAGGGGGAACACGACGTCGTCGTCATCGCCGTGGGGGCCCGGAAGGGCAGGAAGATCCCCGTGCCGGGCCACGAGCGGGCCGTGACGGCCATGGAATTCCTCACGGCGAGCAAAGCGAAAGAGGCCTCCGTGGGCAAGAGGGTGGTGATCATCGGCGCCGGCAACGTCGGCTGTGACGCCGCCGCCGAGGCGGCCCGCCTCGGGGCGGAGGAGATCACCCTCATCGACATCCAGGAGCCGGCATCCTTCGGCGCGGAGAGACGCCACGCCGAGGCCGTCGGGGCCCGCTTCCTGTGGCCGCGGGTCACCAAGGCCGTCACGGAGGAGGGAGTGGTCCTGGCCGACGGCGAGGTCATCGCCGCCGACACGGTGATCATGGCCGTGGGCGATGCCCCGGAGATCGATTTCCTCCCCGAAGACATCGAGAAGAAGGGGGGATTCCTCGTCGTCGACGAGAACTTCCGGACCTCGAACCCCCGGGTCTTCGCCATCGGCGACGCCGTGCGCCTCGGGCTCCTCACGGAGGCCATCGGCGCGGGGAGGATCGCCGCCCGGGCCATCGACGATCTCCTGAGGGGAAGGAACGATACCTACGACAACCTTCCCCCGGTGGACAAGGGTCGGATACGTCTGGCCTACTACGATCCCTATGTCTCGACGTCGGGCGACCTTACGGCCTGCGCCGGCCAATGCGCCTCCTGCGGCGAGTGCCGTGACTGCGGCCTCTGCGAGACCCTCTGTCCCCAGAGGGCCATCTCCCGCCTCGACGTCCCCGAGGGTGGATACGCCTACGTGGTCGATGAGGAGAAGTGCATCGGTTGCGGTTTCTGTGCCGCCGCCTGCCCCTGCGGGATCTGGGAGATGAGGGAGAACACGCCGCTCGAATAATAAAGGGGGCGAGGGCCCAAGGCCGGCCCCCAAACGATGGGAGAGGACATTATTCAACAAGTCATGGGAGGATACATGAAGAAGAAGGAAAAGATCGTCGCGGCGGAGCGCGAATACCGGGTCGGACGGGACAAGACGGTGCCCGTCTCCGATTATTACGGCGAGGACACCTTCAACCTCAAGGTCATGAGGGTGAAACTGCCGAAAGAGACCTATAACAAGATCCTGGATGCCGTCCACGACAACGCCGTCCTCGATCTCGAAACGGCCGACATCGTGGCCCAGACCATGAAGGAATGGGCCATCGCCAAGGGGGCGACCCACTTCGCCCACTGGTTCCAGCCCATGACGGGTTCGACGGCGGAGAAACACGACGCCTTCATCGATCCCGTAAGACCCGGTGAGGTCATCGAACGCTTCTCGGGGAAACAGCTCGTCCAGGGCGAACCGGACGCCTCGAGTTTCCCCAGCGGCGGCATAAGGGCCACCTTCGAGGCCCGGGGTTACACGGCCTGGGATATCTCCTCCCCCGCCTTCATCAGGAGAAACGGCATCGCCACGACCCTCTGCATCCCCTCCGCCTTCATCTCCTACAACGGCGAGGCCCTGGACAAGAAAACGCCCCTCTTGAGATCCAACAAGGCCGTGAGCGAGGCGGCGGTGAGGATCCTGAATCTCCTGGGAAACCGGGAGGTCAAGGGGGTCTATTCCACCCTCGGCCCCGAACAGGAGTACTTCCTTATCGACAAGGACTACTACTACAAACGTCAGGACCTCGTCCTCTGCGGGCGGGCCCTCGTGGGGGCGCCCCCCGCCAAGGGACAGGAACTGGAGGACCAGTACTTCGGCAGCATCAAGGAGAGGATCTCTTCCTATATGCACGACGTGGAGGAGGAGCTCTTCAAGCTGGGGATCCCCGCCAAGACCCGGCACAACGAGGTGGCCCCGAGCCAGTACGAGCTCGCCCCCGTCTTTGAGGAGGCCAACCTCGCCGTCGATCACAACCAGATCGTCATGGACACCCTCAAGGCCGTGGCCCGGCGCCACCACCTGGCCTGCCTCCTCCATGAAAAGCCCTTCGCCGGGATCAACGGCTCGGGCAAGCACCTCAACTGGTCCCTCTCGGACAATCGGGGTAACAACCTCCTCAACCCCGGCACCACCCCCCAGGGCAACATCCAGTTCCTCGTCTTCCTCATCGCCACCGTCCGGGCCGTCATGAGACACGCCGACATCCTGAGGGCCTCCGTGGCCTCCTACGGGAACGACCACCGCCTCGGGGCCAACGAGGCGCCTCCCGCCATCATCTCCGTTTTCCTCGGGGAGCACCTCACCCGGATCCTCGAGGACATCGAGAGGGGCCGCGTGACGAAGGCCACGGACCACTCCATCATCGACCTCGGCGTCTCCACCCTCCCCATCCTCAGCAAGGACAACACGGACCGCAACCGGACGTCCCCCTTCGCCTTCACGGGTAACAAGTTCGAATTCCGCGCCGTCGGTTCCTCCCAGTCTATCTCCTTCCCGGCGACGGTCATCAACACCATCGTCGCCGAGAGCCTCGATGACCTCGCCGGCAAGATCAAGGCCTCCCTGAAGGGCAAAGGGGTCAACCAGGCCGTCTTGGACGTCTTGAAGAAGGAGATCCGGGAGATCAAGCCTATCCTCTTCAACGGCGACAACTACAGCCCCGCCTGGGAGAAGGAGGCGACGAGACGGGGCCTCCCCAACGCCAAGACGACGCCGGAGGCCCTCCCCGCCCTGGTGACGGAAAAGGCCCTCGCCCTCTTCGAGAGGTACCGCGTCCTGTCCCCAGTGGAGCTAAAGTCGCGCTACACCATCTACCTCGAACGCTACATCAAGGACCTGGAGATCGAGGCCAAGTGTCTCCACAACCTCTGCATGGAACACGTCATCCCCGCCGCCACGGCCTACCAGGCGACCCTCGCCACGGCCCTGACCAGGACGCGGGAGGCCCTGGGCAAGGGGGTGGATCTCCGTGTCCAGGAGACGCTCCTCAGGGACATCGTGGAGCTCGTCGGCAGGATCTACCACAAGGATCGCGACATCATGGACGCCCTGAAGAAGGCGGAGGGCCACGGGGACGAGCAAGAGCGGGCCGGGACCCTCTACCGGGAGGTGAAACTCCGGATGAACGAACTGAGGGACTGCGTGGACGCCCTGGAATCCCTCGTGGACGACGAGGTCTGGCCCCTGCCCGCCTTCTGGGAGATGTTGTTTATCAACTGAAGATGGGGTAAGGTGAAGACCCCATAAATGGGGTGAACATCCGGTTTCGGGGGTGTTTAAGTCTTGCCGATCCTGAAGAGAAAAAGGACCGCCTTGGTCGTCCTCGAAGACGGGAGTGTCTTCCAGGGCCACGCCTTCGCCGGGGGAGGCGAGGCCCTGGGGGAGGTCGTCTTCAACACGGCCATGAGCGGCTACCAGGAGGTCCTGACGGATCCCTCCTACAAGGGGCAGATCGTCACCATGACCTACCCCATGATGGGCAACTACGGCATCAACGAGGATGACATGGAGTCCCTCGGGATCCACCTGGAAGGCTTCCTCTGCCGTGAATATCACCCGACCCCCAGCAATTGGCGCTCGAGGCGGACCCTGGGGTCCTTCCTCGAGGATCACGGCAAGATCGGTGTGGAGGGCCTCGACACCCGGGCCCTGACGCGGCGCATCCGCACCGCCGGCGCCATGAGGGGCATCGTCTCCACGGATGTCCTCGACGTTGCGGTCCTCCTTTCCAAGGTCCGGGCCTACCCCGGTCTCGTCGGGAGAGACCTGGTCCGGGAGGTCACCTGCCGCGCCCCCTACCGCTGGCGGGGCGACCGTCCCTCGCATATCGCCGAGGCGCAGGAAAACGGGGGCCGCCCGCGGGCGGCCGTTTTGGATTGCGGGGTGAAATTCAACATCTTGAGGATGCTCGAGGCGCGGGGCTGCTCCGTCTTCGTCTTCCCCGCCGCGGCGGGGAGGGAAGAGATCCTCTCCTGCCGTCCCGACGGCCTGCTCCTCTCCAACGGACCCGGCGATCCCGCCGCCCTGACCCATATCGCGGCGACGGTCCGTTCACTCCTGGGAGAACTCCCCATCTTCGGCATCTGCCTGGGGCACCAGCTCCTGGGCATGGCCGTGGGGGGAAGGACGGCGAAGCTGAAATTCGGTCACCACGGCGTCAACCAGCCCGTCAAGAACCTCCTGTCGGGACGCGTCGAGATCTCTTCCCAGAACCACGGCTTTGTCGTGGAGGCCGCCTCCGTCGAGGGGGGGAGGGCCACCCACCTCAACCTCAACGACGGCACCTCCGAGGGCTTCTTTTACCCCGATCTCAAGGCCTTCAGCGTCCAGTACCACCCCGAGGCGGCGCCGGGCCCCCATGACGCCGCCTATCTCTTCGACCTCTTCGTCGCCCTCATGAGGAACGAGGCCTCCCTCGACGGGTGGGTAAAAGGCGGGGGCTGAGATGCCGAAGAGGAGGGACATCAAGAAGATCCTCATCATCGGTTCCGGCCCCATCGTCATCGGCCAGGCCTGCGAGTTCGACTACTCCGGTACCCAGGCCTGTAAGGCCCTCAGGGAAGAGGGTTACGAGATCGTTCTCGTCAACTCCAACCCCGCGACGATCATGACGGACCCGGAGACGGCCCACAGGACCTACGTGGAGCCCATCACCCCCGAGGCGGTGGCGAAGATCATCGCCCGGGAGCGGCCCGACGCCCTCCTCCCCACCCTGGGCGGCCAGACGGGCCTCAACACCGCCGTGGCCCTCGCCGAGGGGGGGGTCTTGGAGAGGTGGGGCGTGGAGATGATCGGGGCCTCCCCCGAGGTGATCGTCAAGGCGGAGGACCGGGAAAAGTTCCGCGCCGCCATGGAACGAATCGGCCTCCGGGTCCCGCGCAGCTCCGTCGCCCGGACGATGGAGGAGGTCCGGCGCCTCGGGGCCTCCATGCCCTTCCCCGTCATCGTGCGCCCCTCCTTCACCCTGGGGGGGACGGGGAGCGGTATCGCCTACAACCGGGAAGAGCTCCTGGAGATCGCCAAGGACGGCCTCGACAAGAGCCCCATCGGGGAGATCATCCTCGAGGAGTCCCTCCTGGGCTGGAAGGAGTTCGAGCTGGAGGTCATGCGCGACCGGGCCGACAACGTCGTCATCATCTGCTCCATCGAGAACCTCGACCCCATGGGGATCCACACGGGCGACTCCATCACCGTCGCCCCCGCCCAGACCCTGACGGACCGGGAGTACCAAAGGATGCGGGACGCCGCCGTGGCCGTCATGCGGGAGATCGGCGTGGACACGGGGGGATCCAACGTCCAGTTCGCCGTGAATCCCGCCACGGGGGACCTCGTGGTCATCGAGATGAATCCCCGTGTCTCCCGTTCCAGCGCCCTGGCCTCCAAGGCCACGGGCTTCCCCATCGCCAAGATCGCCGCCAAGCTCGCCGTCGGCTACACCCTCGACGAGATCCCCAACGACATCACGAAGGAGACCATGGCCTCCTTCGAGCCGGCCATCGATTACGTCGTCACCAAGATCCCCCGCTGGACCTTCGAGAAGTTCCCCGACACCCCCGACGTCCTGACCACTTCCATGAAATCCGTGGGGGAGACCATGGCCGTGGGGCGCACCTTCAAGGAATCCCTCCAGAAGGCGATCCGGTCCCTCGAGATCGGCCGCTTCGGTCTCGTCGAGAGGGTCCCCGGGGATTCCCCGCCCGACCGGGAGTTCTTTGCCCCCCGTCTCGCCACGCCCAACTCCCGCCGCCTCTTCTGGGTCGCCTCGGCCCTCTGGCACGGCCTGACCGTGGAGGAGGCGGCCGAGAGGACCCGCATCGACCCCTGGTTCCTCCATCACATCGCCGAGATCGTGGCGGCGGAGAAGACCCTCTTCATGACGACCCCCTCCCCGGAGGCCCTGAGGGAGGCCAAGCGCTGGGGATTCTCCGACCGGCGCCTGGGCGAGCTCTGGCAGATGGACGAGGCCTCCGTCCGGCGCCTGCGCCATGAACACGGGATCAGAAGGGTCTACAAGGTCGTCGACACCTGCGCCGCCGAGTTCGAGGCCTACACCCCCTACTACTACGGGACCTTCGAGACGGAGTCCGAGGCCGCCGCGGGCGGCGGCGACAAGGTCGTCATCATCGGCGGCGGCCCCAACCGCATCGGCCAGGGGATAGAGTTCGACTACTGCTGCGTCCATGCCTCCTACGCCCTGAGGGAGGAGGGGATCCGGAGCGTCATGATCAACTCCAACCCCGAGACGGTGAGCACGGACTACGACACCTCGGACCGCCTCTTCTTCGAGCCCCTGACCCTGGAGGACGTCCTGGACGTCATCGAGACGGTGAAACCCCTGGGTGTAATCGTCCAGTTCGGAGGCCAGACGCCCCTCAACCTCGCCCGCGACCTGGCGGCGGCGGGGGTGAAGATCCTGGGGACGTCCCCCGACGCCATCGACCGGGCGGAGGACCGCAGGCGCTTCCAGGAGATCGTCGATCTCCTTAGGCTCCGGCAGCCCCCCAACGCCACGGCCCTGACGAAGGCCGAGGCGGAGGCCGAGGCGGAGGCCATCGGCTACCCCGTCATGGTCCGCCCCTCCTACGTCCTCGGCGGTCGGGCCATGGAGATCGTCTACGACCGGGACCACCTGCGCCGGTTCATCGACCGGGCCTTCGAGGTCTCCCCGGGCCGGCCCGTCCTCATCGACAAGTTCCTCGAAGACGCCGTGGAGGTCGACGTGGACGCCGTCAGCGACGGGAGGGAGACGGTGGTGGCGGGCATCATGGAACACATCGAGGAGGCGGGGATCCACTCCGGCGACAGCGCCTGCATCCTCCCGGCCTTGACCCTCCCGCCGTCCGTCCTGGCCCTCATCGAGGAGCAGACGAAGACCATCGCCGCCGCCCTGGGGGTGGTGGGGCTCATGAACATCCAGTACGCCGTCAAGGGGGAAGAGCTCTACGTCCTGGAGGTGAATCCCCGGGCGTCCCGGACGGTCCCCTTCGTGAGCAAGGCCATCGGCGTCCCCCTGGCGAAGGTGGCGACGAAGGTCATGCTGGGGCGGACCCTGAGGGACCTCGGTTTCACCGCCCCGCCGCGGCTGAACCACATCGCCGTGAAGGAGGCGGTCTTCCCCTTCGGCCGTTTCCCCGGGGTGGACATCCTCCTGGGTCCCGAGATGAAATCCACGGGGGAGGTCATGGGGATCGACACCTCCTTCGGCCTGGCCTTCGCCAAGTCCCAGATGGCCGCCGGTTTTCGGCTGCCCCTGTCCGGGACGGTCTACATCAGCGTCCACGACCTCCACAAAGAGCGCATCGTCCCCGTCGCCGCCGCCTTCCGGGACCTGGGTTTCCGCCTGTGGGCGAGCCGGGGGACGGCCTCTCACCTCCGTGATCGGGGCCTGGAGGTCCGGGGCGTGAACAAGCTCTCCGAGGGCCGGCCCCACGTGGTGGACCACATCAAGAACGGGGAGATCCAGCTCATGATCAACACGAGCCTCGGCCGCCGCTCCTCCCGGGACGGCTACGAGATCCGCCGCAGCGCCCTCCTCTACAACGTCCCCTACACGACCACCATCGCCGGGGCCAGGGCCGTGGCGGCCGCCGTTGCCGCCCTCCGGGGCGGTGACTGGGGCGTTCGGTCCCTCCAGGAGTACCACGGGGGATGAACGTCCTCGATCTTTCCGCGCCGCCCCCCTTCGGACCCCGCCACGAGTGCGGCGTCTTTGCCGTCTACGGCCACACCGAGGCGGCCCGGGTGGCCTATTTCGGCCTCTTCGCCCTCCAGCACCGGGGTCAGGAGAGCGCCGGCATCTGCGTGAGCGACGGCTGCGAGGTGAAGAACCACCGCGCCTTGGGCCTCGTCTCCGAGGTCTTCCACGAGGGGGACCTCAAGCAGTTGAAAGGTCACCTCGCCATCGGCCACGTGCGCTACTCCACCACCGGCTCCCCCACGCCGGCCAACGCCCAGCCCTTCCTGGCCCACCACGGCCGGGAGTACTACGCCGTGGCCCACAACGGCAACCTCACCAATATCCGTGCCCTGCGGGCCGAGCTCGAGGAGCGGGGCGCCATCTTCCAATCCACCATGGACACGGAGGTCTTCATCCATCTCATGACGCCCCGCCTGAAGAACGGCCTTGAGGAGGCCCTCATCGAGGCCTTCTCCCGCGTCGAGGGGGCCTACAGCCTCGTCATGATGACGCGCCACAAGATCATCGCCGCCCGGGACCCCCGGGGTTTCCGGCCCCTGTGTCTGGGCCGGATCAACGGGGGGTGGGTGGTGGCCTCCGAGACCTGCGCCTTCGACCTCGTGGGGGCGACATACCTGCGTGACGTCGCCCCGGGGGAGGTGGTCATCATGGACGAGGGCGGCATGAGGAGCCTCAGGCCCTTCCCCCCCGTCAGACCGGCCCAGTGCGTCTTCGAGCTCATCTATTTCGCCCGCCCCGACAGCCAGGTCTTCGGGCAGAACGTCTATCTCTGCCGCAAGCGCCTCGGGAGAAACCTGGCCGCCGAGTACCGCCCGGAGGCGGACCTCTGCATGCCCTTCCCCGACTCCGGCAACTACGCCGCCCTGGGGTACGCCGAGGGCAGCGGCCTCCCCTTCGAGATGGGGATGATCCGCAACCACTACGTCGGCCGGACCTTCATCCAGCCCACCCAGCCCGTCCGCGATTTCGGCGTCCGGGTGAAGCTGAACCCCGTCCGGCCCCTCCTGGAGGGGAAAAAGGTCGTCATCGTCGAGGACTCCATCATCCGGGGCACGACGAGCCGCAACCGCGTCCGCAACCTGAGGGAGAACGGCGTCCGGGAGATCCACATGGCCATCAGCTGCCCCCCGACCCGCTTCCCATGCCCCTTCGGGATCGACTTCTCCTCGAAGGGGGAGCTCATCGCCGCCCAGAAGGGCGAGGTGGACAAGATCGCCGCCTTCATCGGCCTCGATTCCCTCCACTACCTCTCCCTCACCGGCATGGTGGAGGCCGCCCGGATCCCCGCCGAGGAACTCTGCCTGGCCTGTTACACCGGCGACTACCCCCTTCCCCCGCCCGATATGGCGGACAAGTTCTGCTTCGAACACTGACCCGCCCCGGGGCCACTTCCCGTTGGCCCAAAACTCCCGTTTGGTTTATTATTAGGCCAGGTTAAAGACGAGAGGAAAAGGTATGGCCGAAACATTACGGGACAGCGATTTTTACACCCGTCCGCACCTGGACATCTCGGCCCTCGTCACCGTCGACCTCCAGAACGACTTCGCCCTCCCCGGGGGATCGGCCTTCGTCCCCGGCACCCCCGAGATCGTCCCCAACGCGGCGCGCCTTGTAGAGGCCTACCGTCGGCGCCGCCTTCCCGTCGTCCATATCGTCCGCCTCTACCTCCCCGACGGGTCGAATGTGGACAACTGCCGACGGTTCCTCGTCGAGGGGGGGAAGGCGATCGTCCGCCCGGGAAGCGACGGGGCCGAGATCGTCGACGCCCTCAAACCCTCCCCCTCGGTGCGCCTTCACGGGCCCACCCTCCTGGCGGGGGACCTTCAACACCTGGGCGAGGCCGAGGCGGTGATCTACAAGCCCCGCTGGGGGGCCTTCTACCGGACACGCCTGGAAGAACACCTCCGTTCCCTCGGGATCGACACCATCGTCGTGGCGGGCTGCAACTATCCGAACTGCCCTCGCGCCACCGTCTACGAGGCAAGCGAACGTGACTTCCGTCTGGTCCTCGCCGCGGACGCCGTCTCGGGCCTCTACGAACGGGGGCGGGAAGAGATGGCAAAGATAGGGGTGAGCTTGTGGACGACGGACGAGATCATCGCGGCCCTTGCCCGCATCCCTCCCAAGGAGAAGAACCAATGAATCCGGCGATCCCCCGCTGCATGAGCACCCAGCACCCCGATAACGTGACGGTGCCTTTCTTCGCCTCCTCCCCCATCCTCGCCGGCGAGGACGAGATCCGGGAGGCCTTCTACGCCTTCTCCCACCTGGGGTGCGACGAACAGATGTGGGACGTGGAGGGGAAAGACATAGACGCCCATGTCATCAGAAAGTTCCTCACCTTCTACCCCGATTACTTCTCCACAACGGTCCTCGGCCGGGACGTGCGGGTCACCCTGAGGGTCCCCAACCCCCTCTGCGAGAAGGCCGAGGCAAAAATCCTCCTCGAGACCCTCGAGAGCATCCCGCGCTCTACGGATACGGCACGCCTTTTCTACGGCACGGACGTCGTCCCCATCTTCGAGGTCATCATGCCCATGACGATGTCGGTCGAGTGTATCAACCGCGTCTACCGGTACTATCTCCACCACATATCGGCGAGGCAGGACGTCCGCCTCCAGGAGGACGACATCACCATCAAGGAGTGGGTCGGCGACTTCAGCCCCGCCCGCATCGACGTGATCCCCCTCATTGAGGACGTGCCCACCATGCTGCGGTCGGCCGAAATCGTCGCCGAATACCTGGCCGACAAGGAGATAAGGGATCAGCGGGTCTTTCTGGCCCGTTCCGACACGGCGATGAACTACGGCTGCATCGCGGCGGCCCTGGCGAACAAGATCGCCCTCGCCCGCCTCGATGAACTGGCCCGGCGCACAGGGGTCCGCATCCACCCCATCCTCGGTATGGGCTCGGCACCCTTCCGGGGCGGCCTGACCCCACAGACGGTCATCAGGACGGGGGCCGAGTATCCGAGCGTGGTGACCTTCACTATCCAGTCGGCCTTCAAGTTCGACTACCCCGTCGAGGAGGTCAGAGGGGCCTGCCACTACCTCAAGACCAGGGAGATCAAAGGGGCGTCACCAATCGACGCCCCCCGGGCCCTGGAGATCTTGGAACGATACAGCGACCGTTACCGGAAGGTCGTCGTTTCCCTGGCGCCCCTCATCAACCTGGCGGCCAAGTACGTCCCCCCGCGGCGGGCGCGCAAGCTCCACATCGGCCTCTTCGGCTACGCCCGGGGCCTCGACGGCGTCTCCCTCCCCCGGGCCATTTCCTTCACCTGCGCCCTCTACTCCCTCGGCCTGCCCCCGGAGCTGATCGGCCTCGACAGCCTCACGGACGAGGACCTGTCCTTCATCCGCGACTGCTACCCGTCATTCGAGGCGAAACTGGCCCAGGCCCTCGCCTTTGCCGACCTGGAATGCCCCCTCATGGGTGATTCCCTGCGTCGGGCCATCGAGAGGATCGCCCCGCCCTTTGAAGCCGACGAGGAACATATCCGGCTCTCCCGCCATATCCGTGCCTCCCTCGACAAGGGCAACACGGCCTTGACGGAGGATCTCGTCCTCCGGGCGGCACGGATCCGCCGCTTCCTGGGCTAGGGGCTTCCGGTCAGGCCGTCCCGGCCGTGGTCGTCGAGGATCTTAAGGATCCGCTCCACGTTGAAGACCCGTCGGGCCCGGCGCGTCAGGCAGAGGGCCTCCAGACCGATGAAGGAGCGGCCCTCGTATTCCATGTCCCCCACGTACAGGGGCTTGACGACCCGCCGGGACATCTCGTCCCGGGCCTTCAGGTAGACGATGGCCACCTCCTCGCCCCGGCGGGCGGCCTCCTTCAGACGGCGGATCTTGTCTTCCAGGGTCCAGTCCTCCCGGGCGAGGCGGTACTTGAGGTCGGTCAGGAAGCGGGCGACCCGCCAATCCGTTTTGATGTGATGGCGACGCAGGGGCCTCTTGAGAACCAGCCCCTCCAGGGAGGTGCAGCGTGAGAGGGCGACGTACATCTGTCCGGGGGCGAAGGTCCCCCGGCCGACGTCGATGATCACCCGGTCGAAGGTCTTGCCCTGGCTCTTGTGGATCGTGACGGCGAAGGCGAGGCGCAGGGGGTACTGGGTGAAAGAGCCGATCGCCTCGGAGGCCAGGTCGTTGCCCTTGAGAAAGAACCGGTAGATTTCCCAGGTGTGGGGTGGGATCTCCACCTTTTTCCCGTCCTCGAGGACGGCGGCGACGAGGGTTCTGCCTTCGGGGTCCTTGGGGAACCCCGTCACCTTCCCGATGGTCCCGTTGACCCAGCGCCGCTCGGGGTCGTTGTTCAGCAGCATGACCTGGGCCCCTTTCTTCAGGCAGAGCTCCGGGGCCGTCGGCAGGTATTCACGCCCGAACTCCCCCGTGATCACGCCCCGGAAACGACGCCTCCTGCCGGGCAGGGCCTCGAGACGCCCGTCGTTGATGGCGTCGGCGAGATCGTTGGTCGCCGTCAGGTGGATGAAGCCGTCGTCGTGACCCGCGAAGTCCGGGTCGCAGCGGGTGTTGAGGTGGTCGAGGTCTTCCATTGTCACCGTCCCGTTGCGGACGGCATTGAGGAGGCGGACGAAACCGGCGTCCCTCTGCCTATAGACCTTCTCGAGTTCCACGAAGGCCATGTCCAATCCCTCCATGACCTCGGCGCTGAAGAAATAGGGCGTCGCGTAACGGTCCCGGAAGACGGGCCTCGTCTCGGCGGTGACGACGGGGGGAAGCTGGTAGAGGTCGCCGATGAAGATCATCTGGACTCCCCCGAAGGGTCTCGACCCATCGGGGCCGTTGAGGCGCAGGAACCTGTCCACGCAGTCCAGGAGGTCCGCCCGGACCATGGAGACCTCGTCGATGACCACCGTCCGCAGGCGACGGTAGAGGCGGCGGGCCTCGCCCGTGACGGGCTCCACGATGGAGGCGGGGGTCACGTCGGGGGGAAACCGGAAGAAGGAATGGATAGTCTGCCCCCGGACGTTGAGGGCCGCCACCCCCGTGGGGGCCAAGACGACGATGGGCTTGCGGGTCTGACTCCGGAAATGGTCCAGGAGAGTCGATTTACCCGTCCCCGCCCGGCCCGTGACGAAGACGTGACGATCCGTCCCCTCCATGACCTCCAAGGCGGCCAGAAAGGCGGGATTGAGCTCTATGGCCGGGGTGTCCACGACCCTACCCGACATCACCACGCCGGGGTCCGTCGGCGCCGGCCCCGGCCCTGCCGGAATAGATCGGGACATGAGGAAGAAATCATCATGGCCTCTTTTCCCTCTACCTTCCATCACATAGGCGGCGGGAGGCGCCGCGTCAATTTATAGTAGTCCCCTGCCGTGTCCGCGTCCATGACGCAATGGGGGTCTTTCACCTCCACCGCCGTCGTCAGGCCCCGGTAGAGGGCGAGGAGCCCCCTGAGTCCCCCCGACCCCCCATACCGCAAGATCGAGGGGACCAGGGCGGTGGAGATGAGAGGGGGATGGCCGAAGCGCCCAGCGTAAACGGGCCGGCACACGCACGTGGGGAAGCGGTGGAAGGCGGCCAGGAGTTCCTCCAGGGTCTCAGGGGCGACAAGGGGGATGTCGACGGGGAGGACGAAGAAGGCCCTGCCGCGCGGACCGAGATGGCGGACCCCCACCTGGATCGAGGAAAACATCCCCGCCTCGTAAGTCTCGTTGACGACGCGACGAACCCCGTGCCGATCGAGGACCCCACTGAGGCGGTGGGCTTCATGGCCCACCACGACCAGGATGTCCCAGATGCCGACCCCCTGGAAGAGGCCGATGATCCTCTCGATGAAGGTCTCGCCTCCCAGGGGCATAAGGGCCTTGAAGTCCCCCATGCGGGACGATCTGCCGGCGCAGGGTATGAGGGCCGAAAACTCCGGGTCCTTCACCTCACCCTTCCTCTGCGTAAAATGCCTGTTGAACCACCCTTGAAGCCATGTTAAGAGGGCCTGTGGGGACCTTTATCACAAAGCCCCCCTAAAAACATCCCCGTGAGGCAACGACGGCCATGAGGTCCCTCATCCCTGAAATCGGCACCTCTCTGCCCCGGGCGGACGGTGCGGCCAAGGCGAGGGGTGCGGAACGTTACGCCGCGGATCACTACGGCGACGGCCTCCTGTGGGCGGGCGTCAAACGGGCCGGCATACCCCACGGCCGTATCCGAGGCCTCGACGTCGGCCGGGCCCGGGCCCTCGAGGGCGTCGTGGCCGTCCTCACGGGCCGGGACGTCCCGGGCACCAATCGCCAGGGGATCGTCCACAAGGATCAACCCGTCCTATGCGACGACAAGGTCCGCCACTGCGGCGACCCTGTCGCCCTCGTCGTGGCCGAAAGCCGGGAGGTCCTGAAAGAGGCCCTGGGTCTAATCCAGGTCGACATCGAGGCCCTGCCGGGTGTCTTCACCATCGACGACGCCCTTCGCCCCGGGGCACCTCTGGTCCACGAGGGACGGGAAGGCGGCAACGTCCTGATCGCGGCGACGGTCGCCGCCGGAGACGCCGAGGGTGCCCTCGGCGAGTGCGACGTCGTCATCGAGGAGACCTTCGAGGTCCCCGTCGTGGCCCACGCCTTTTTGGAGACGGAAAACGGTGTCGCCTGGCAGGAACCCGACGGGAGGATCGTCCTGGTCGTCTCCACCCAGGCCCCCTTCCGCGACCGCTTCGAAATCGGCCATGCCCTCGGCATCCCCGTGGATAAACTCCGCGTCGTCAGTCCCTTTCTCGGCGGGGGCTTCGGGGGCAAGGACGGCGCCACCGTCCAGTGCCTCCTCGCCCTGGCGGCGATGAGGGCGGGGGGACGGCGCGTCAAGATGTGGTGGGACCGCGAGGAGAGCATGGCGGCGGGTTACAAGCGTCATGCCGTGCGCATGGTCTACCGTCTCGGCGCAAAGGCGGACGGGACGCTCCACGCCCTTGTCTGCCGCGTCTATTACGACACGGGGGCCTACGCCCACCTGGGGGGAGAGGTCATGGCCCTGGGCATGGAGCACGCCGCCGGCCCCTACCGGATCCCCCACACCCTCGTCGAAGGCTTATGCGTTTACACCAACAACCCCATCGCCGGAGCCATGCGCGCCTTCGGCGTCGCCCAGGTCAGCTTCGCCTTCGAGGGGATGATGGAACGCCTGGCGAAGAGGCTGGGCGTCGATCCCCTCTCCCTGAGGTTGAAAAACGCCCTGCGACGCGGGGACAAAAACGGGGCGGGTGTGACCATGACCAATTCCACGGGGATCGTCCCGTGCCTGGAGGCCGTCGGCCGCCATCCCCTCTGGAGGGGGAGGGAAGAATGGACGGCCGCGGCGGGTCCCTTCAAGAAGAGGGGTGTCGGCGTCGCCGCCGTCTGGAACGCCATGGGCTACGGACGGGGGTTGCCCGATTCGGCCATCGCCAAGGTGGAGCTGGCCCAGGACGGCAGGATCCGCACCTACTGCGGCGTCTCGGACATGGGCCAGGGTAACGCCACGGCCTTCATTCAGATCTCGGGAAACATCCTCTCCCAGCCCGTCGAATCCATCGACCTCGTCATGCCCGACACGGACCGGACCCTGCCCTCCGGCTCCTCGGCGGCCAGCCGCACCACCTACACCTACGGCAACGCCCTGATCAGGGCCTGCGAAGAGCTCAGGAGGAGGATCATCGGTCGCGCGGCCCTCATCCTCTTCGCCGATACCGTCGAGGACCTGGAGCTCCTCCCGGGCCGGGTGAGACACCTCAAGACGGGTAAGGAGGTCCCCCTGACGCTCCTCGCCTCCCTGATGCCGCCGGAAGACCGGGTCTGCATCAGCCAGTTCATCATGCCCGTCTCCCGCGACGGCCTGGATACGGGCAAGGCCTTCGTCATCGGCTTTCCCCACCTCCTCTTCTCCTATGCCGCCCACCTGGCGGCCGTCGAGGTCGACGAACTCACGGGGGCCCTGGAGGTCAAGGCCTATTTCGCCGCCACGGAGGCCGGGCGGGTGATAAATCCCCAGTCCTTTGAACAACAGGTGGAGGGGGCCATCGCCCAGGGTATAGGCTACGCCCTCCACGAGGAGATCGGCCTCCATCGGGGCCGCATCGTCAATCCCGATCTCGCCACCTATATCATCCCCACGGCCGAGGACATCCCGGACATAACCTCCCTGTTTGTGGAAACCTTCGAGACCTCTGGGCCTTTCGGGATGAAGGGCGTGGGCGAGGTCTGCATCAACGGCCCCCTGCCGGCCATCGCCGGGGCCCTCGCCGCCGCCTGCGGTGTCTGGATGAACAGGGCGCCCCTGACGGCCCCGAGGATCCTGGCGGCCCTTTAGGCCCCAGGGGAGGAAAAGGGGGAGGCGGGCTCATGAGGATCACCTTCGTCCTGAACGGAGAGGAAAGACACGTGGAATGCCTGCCGGACCGGCGGGTCGTGGACCTCCTGAGGGAGGACTTCGGCCTCACGGGGACCAAGGAGGCCTGCGGCACGGGGGAATGCGGCGCCTGCACGATCCTGGTGGACGGCGAGACGAGGCTCTCCTGCCTCATGCTGGCGGCCCAGCTCGAGGGGCGGTCCGTCACGACCATCGAGGGCCTCGGTGCCGAGGGATGCCTTCACCCCCTCCAGGAGGCCTTCGTCCAATGCGGCGCCGTCCAATGCGGTTACTGCTCCCCCGGGATGATCCTGACGGCGCTGGCCCTCATCAAGGAAAACCCGGCCCCGACGCGGGAAGAGATCCGGAAGGCCCTCTCGGGAAACCTCTGTCGCTGCACGGGATACCAGAAGATCGTGGACGCCGTGGAGGAGGCGGCCCGGGTGACGAGGGGGGGGCAATGACGGACGTCCTTGCGCCGAAGACCCTGGAGGAACTGTGGTCGTTTTTGGAGAACGAACCGGAAGGTAAGGTCTACGCCGGGGGCACGGATCTCCTCGTCTGGAGGCGGGCCCGGGGCGGGCACCATGGGCCCCTGATCTGCCTGGAGAGGATCGACGAGTTAAAGGGTGTCCGGGAGGAGCCCGGCGGCCTCTGGATCGGTGCGGCCACGACCCACCGTCGCCTCCTCGACGACCCCCGGATCCGCGACGGGTTCCCCGTCCTGGCCCAGGCCTTGGCGGTGTTGGGGTCCCCCCCGGTCCGCAACATGGGGACCATCGGCGGTAACATCTGCACGGCCTCCCCCGCCGGCGACACACTCCCGCCCCTCTACGTCCTCGGCGCCGAGGTTCTTCTCCTCTTCCGCGGCGGGGAGCGCGCCGTCCCCGTTGCCTCCTTCATCAAGGGGCCGGGTCTGACGGCGCTGGAGAGGGGCGAGATCGTCTCGGGGGTCAGGATCAGGTACCCGGCGGGATTCAACCGCCACCACTTCGAAAAGGTGGGCCAGCGTAAGGCCCTGGCCATCGCCGTGGCCAGCCTGGCCGCCCTGATGGCCGTCTCGGCATCCGGTGAGATCGAGGCGGTCCGCCTCGCCTGGGGTAGTGTCGGTCCCACGGTGGTCACCTCCCCCGAGGTCGAGGCGGCCCTGACGGGCAGGCCCCTGTGTCTGGCCACCCTCCGGGAGGCGGCGGCCCTGGCCCGGGAGGTCTGCCGTCCCATCGACGACCTGAGGGCGACGGCGGCCTATAGGCGCCAGGTGGCCGGGAACCTCTTGCTGCGCCTCGGGATTTGAGGAGACCACTTGATGGAGATGGGAAAGAGAACCATCAGCCTCCGCCTCACCGCCGAGGCTGGGTACGTCCGCGTCGTGGTGCCCTTCGTGGCCGCATCGGCGGGTGTCTTCGGCCTGGGGGCCGAGGAGGTGGAGAGGCTGGAACTGGCCGCCGAGGAGATCTTCATGTACCTGGCCGCCTCGGCCTGTCCGGGCGGCGAGGTGGTCGTCGAGTGCACCGACGGCGTCTATTACGCGGAGGCCGCCTTCCGCCTCCCCGTCGGGAGGTTGAATCTCCGGGGCCTCAACATCGCCCCCGCCGCACCCCCGAACCTCGAGGGGCATCTGGATCTCTCCGAGATGGGCCTCCTCATCGCCTCCCGTTCCGTCGACCGCCTCAACCTGACCGTGGAGGCGACCGAAGGGATCAAGCTGACCGTCGTCAAGGAGAAGACCTACCCCCGCATGGGGGAACCGCCGCCCCTCCCCTCTACGGAGGGCGAGATCGCCGTGACGACCCCCGACGCGGAGCGGATCAAAGATTTCGCCGTCCTGGCGGCGGACCAGTACAAAGAGGACGAGCGTCCCCCCTGCCTCGACTTCCCCGGTAAGGTCGTGGACATGATCGCCAGCGGCGATTACCAGTGTCTCGTCGCCGCCGCCCCCCGGGGGGGCTTGGTGGGCGGTCTCCTTTTCCACTACCCGACGGAGAAGATCGTCGAGTGTCACGGTCCCTACCTTTTCCCCCGGGGGCAGGAGGGACCGGCGGGGAAGGCGCTCCTCGAGGCCTGCATCGGCCGCGTGGCCCGCGGCAAGGCCCTGGGGATCATCACCTCCTCGCCGCTCCCCCAGGCCCTGGAGGGGGATTTCGAGACCCTCGGCGGACTCACCTATTACGGCGAGGACGAAACGATCTCCACCGTCACCTACCGTTACCGTCACCTCCACGAGGACCCGGGCGCCGAGGTCTGGACCCACCAGGACCTGAGGGGGTTTCTCGAAGAGACCTACGGGCGCCTCTATCTCGCCCGGGAGATCAGGCTCATCCGGGACGCCCGGGAGACCCGCGCGGGGTTTTCCCTCTTCGCGGCGGACGTCGTCCCCGGCCGTCGCGAGGTCACCCTCCGACCCCTCCTGCCCGGGGGGGATTGGGAGGACAACGTGGGGAGACACATGAGGTTTCTGCTCCAGGAGGGCTTCCGCAACATCTTTTTCGCCCTCGATACGGGCTTCCCCTGGCACGCCGAGGCGATACCCGTTCTTGCCGCCTTCGGTTTCCGGCCCGGGATCGTCTTGCCCTTCGCCGGCCGTTCGGACATCGTCGTCTTCCAGTACCATGAACCCCCCGGATCTTGACCGCCTCGTCCCGGCCTACGTCCGGGAATTCGAACCCTACATACCGAGCAAGCCCGACCCGGAGCTCATGAAGCTCTACGGCTGCAAGCGCCTCTGGCGCCTCAACAACAACGAGAACCCCCTGGGGCCACCGGCGGCGGCCCAGGAGGTGATCCGCCGCTTCCCGACGCCCCGGGGCGCCGTTTACCCGAGCGGTGATTCCTACTACCTGCGCCACAAAATCGCCGCCGTCCAGGGCATCGACCCCGACCAGATCATCGTGGGCAACGGCGCCAACGAGGTGATTAGCTTTGTCATCAAGGCCTTCTGCGAACAGGGGGACAATATCATCACGGCCGACAAGACCTTCGCCGTCTACGAATGGGTGGCGACCTTCTCCGGCATCGAGGCGCGCCTCGTCCCCCTGAAGGGGAACACCTTCGACGACGAGGGGATGCTGGCGGCGATCGACGGCCGGACAAAGGTCCTCTTCGTCTGCAACCCCAACAACCCCACGGGGACCTACTGGTCACGGGACCGGTTCAGGCGTTTTCTCGATCTCGTGGACGGGCGGCAGATCGTCGTGATCGACGAGGCCTACTTCGAATTCGTCGAGAAAGACGACTTCCCCGACGGTATGAACCTGATGAGGTCCTATCCCAACGTCGTCGTCTTTCGGACTTTCTCCAAAATGTACGGCCTGGCGGGGCTGAGGATCGGATACCTGGCGGGGAGCCGGGAGGTCGTCGACATGATCCGCCGGACGTGTATCGTCTACTCCGTCAACGCCGTCGCCCAGGAGGCGGCCTTGGCCTGCTTGGAAGACGACACAGGCCACATCGAACGGACACGGGCGCTGGTGCGGACGGCGAGGGAGTTCGTCCGCGGGGAGATGGAGAGACTCGGCCTGGGCGTCATAGCCAACGAGGGTAACTTCCTGATCGTGAGGCTCCCCGGCAGCGACACCCTGGCCTACCGGAAACTGATGCGGGAGGGGGTTATGATCAGGCCGATGACGGGTTTCCGCTTCCCCAACCACATCCGGGTCACCCTGGCGGGGATGGAGGCCATGGAGGCCTTCGCGGCGGCCCTGAAGAAGACCCTCTCTTGAATACCAGTTTTACAATAACAATTTTTCAAAAAATCCTCCGAAAAGGCAATGTTCGGAAGCAAGCATTATGTCCTTCGATTTTTGACCCCGCCGAGGATCTTCGTCCTCAGCTTCGCCGGTTTCATCATGATCGGCTCCCTCTTCCTGTGGCTCCCCTTCGCCGCCACGAGGGACATACCCTTCATAGACGCCCTCTTCATGTCGACGTCGGCCGTCTGCGTCACCGGTCTCGCCACGCTGGACATCGGGACGACCTTTTCCAGGGCCGGTCAGATCGTCCTCATCGTCCTTTTTCAGCTGGGCGGCCTGGGGATCATCACCTTTTCGGCCTTTCTCTTCGGCATCATGAGGCGCGGGATCTCCTTCAAGGGTCGGGAGATAGTCCAGACCACCTTGCTCCCCAAACCGCGGCGGGATTTCTTCCTGATCCTCAAGGTGGCCGTCCTGTACACCCTCGTCATCGAGTCCGCGGGCGCCGTCCTGCTTTTTCTCCGTTTCTCCACGGATTTCCCGCCGGGTCAGGCCCTCTACTTCGCCGTCTTCCATGCCCTATCGGCCTTCAACAACTGCGGGTTGAGCCTTTTCGCGGACAGTTTCATACGTTACCGGGGGGATGTCCTTCTTAACGTCACCATCATGAGCCTTATCATCCTCGGCGGGATTGGGTTCGTGGTGCAATACGAGATCTTACGGCGCCTCAAGGACGGCAGATCCCGCATCTCCCTCCACAGCCGTATCGTCATCTTGACCACGGCGTTCTTGATCCTCGGCGGCGCGGTCTTCTTCTGGGTCTTCGAGGGGAATCACACCCTCCAGGGGCTGCCCTTCCAGACCAAGGCCCTCGTGTCCCTATTCCAGTCCGTCACGACCCGCACGGCGGGTTTCAGCACCGTAGACATCGCCAACCTCACCAATGCGACGATCATGATCATGATGGTCCTCATGTTCATCGGCGGGTCACCGGGATCCACGGCGGGAGGCATCAAGACGACGAGCTTCGCCCTGTTGATACTGACGATCTGGAACCGCTGGCGGGGCCGGGAGACCGTATCCGTCGGCAACCGCACGATCCCTAACGAATTGATCAGCCGCACCCTGATCATCACCCTGCTTTCCATGAGCTTCATCCTGATCGCCGTGGCCGTGATCATGACGGCCGGGCACCTCGGGTCGGGGGCCATGGAACGTCAAAAGTTTGTGGAATACACCTTCGAGACCATCTCGGCCTTCGGCACCGTGGGCCTCTCCATGGGGGCGACGGAGAGGTTGAACGACCTCCAGAAATTGACGATCATCCTGACGATGTTCACGGGAAGGGTGGGGCCCTTGACGCTCGCCTTCGCCCTCTCCCTGCGGGAAGGAAAGAAATCGTTGATTTACGCGGAAGAGACGGTCATGGTCGGATAAGGAGAAAGAACCGTGAAAAAGAGGGTAGTCGTGGTCGGTCTGGGCATCTTCGGCATCAACCTCGTGCGGAATCTCTTTGAGAGCGGCGTCGAGGTCATCGCCGTCGACAAGCTTAAAGAACCCGTCCAGCAAGTGCGGGACTGGGCCACCAAGGCGATCGTCGCCGACGGGACGGACCCGGAGGTCATGGAAGCCATCGGCCTGGGCGAGGACGACGTCGTCGTGGTCTCCTTCGGGGACGACCTCGCGGCCAGCACCCTCATCACCCTCCACCTCGTCAAGATGAAGGTGAAGGAGATCATCGTCAAGGCCACCTGCGAGGACCACAAGATGATCCTCGAAAAAGTGGGCGCCACGGAGGTCATCATCCCCGAAAAGATCGTGGCCGAAAAGATCGCCAAGGGCATCGTCTCGCCCAACGTCCTGGATTACATACCCCTGTCCGAGGAATACATGATCGGCGAGATCGCGCCGCCTGCCGAATTTACGGGCAAATCCATCGGGGAGCTTCAACTGCGGAATCGCTATCACCTGGAGGTCATCGCCGTCCGCGACACCCTCACCGACAAGATCCGGATGATCCCGCCGGCCCAATTCATCATCAAGGACAGCGACGTCCTCGTCGTCATCGGCCGGGAAAATGATATCGAGCAGCTGAAGTGACCCGGAAAGACGACCGGGTCGCCGTCGCCTACGGCACCTTCCAGATGAAATCGCCGTGACGCAAGAAGTGGTCTATCTGACGGACGGTCAGTTCGCCCTTCCTTCGGAGGGCCTCCGCGGTATTGAAGGCGTTGTGGGGTGTCAAGAGGACGTTGGGGTAGGACAACAGCCTCTCGACGACGGCGGTCCCCTTATCCCCCCGTCGGCCTGCCCTTAGGGACACGGCCAGTTCCTCCTCGTCCTCGAACACGTCCAGGCCGAGACCGCCCAGATGCCCCTCCCGAAGGAGTCTCTCGAGGTCCGCGAGGGGAGAGTGCTCACCCCGGGCCACATTAACGAAGACCAACCCCCGCCTGGCCTTTTTGAGGAGGTGATAGTCGAAATAACCCCCGTTGTCGGCCGTGAGGTTCATGGCGCAGACGACGGCCTCGGCCCACCGGATCCCCTCCTCCTTCCCCACGTATTCCACCCCCGCCTTATCCGGCACGATATCGACGCCGCGGACGACAAAACCCATGGCGGAGGCGATCCTGGCGACCTCCACCCCGATCCTGCCCACACCGACGACGAGAAGCCTCCGCCCCTCCCATTCCCCGCCCGTCATGCCGTCCCGCTGGAAGGTGGGGAAATGACGGATCTGGAGGGGCAACCTCTTGAAGAGGGCCACCAGGAGCGTCACGGCGTGTTCGGCGACGGCCCGCGTGGCGTACTCCTCGAGGTAACCCAGGGGCAGGGGTCGGGAGATACGCCCCCGGAACCTCAGGAGGTGGTCGTAGCCCGTCGATCGGCTGAGGATGCCGTCGAGGGACCCGGCCCAGGCGGGGGGGACGACGGACTGGGTCCGGATGCAGACGAGGCGCGCGGGCGGACGGGTATGGCCCGCCTCTTGGACGGTCCTGTCCGTCATCCCCCAAGAAAAACGCGTGCCTAACAGGTCCCGCAGGACCTCGGCCTCCTCCGCAAAGACCTCGTAGAAATAGACTTCCAATTCTTCCCCTTACCTGTTTCCGGACCCTCCCGGAGGGGGTGACGGAGGCCAGACATAGGTTATCTATACGATTTCATTGCGAAATCAGCGACATTGAAAAAATTCCTGTCGCGTCGGGACCGTCGCCGGCGGTGTTTCCCCCGGCCCCTTCCCCCGGGGTGGGCGCGACGACGAAACAAGGAAACACGGTATCACCCCTCACAGGGATTACGTCCTAAACAACATATCCAGGTGGTACTCGATGGTCCGCCGGGGAGAAAAGCCCCCCGCCAGGCGTATCCCCCGGGCCGTTTCCCCGTCGAGGGCCGCCGCCGGCGCGAGTCCCACGAGCTCCGACTCGAGGACCTCGACCCCCCCGTCCCGCGCCGCCGTCTCTACGTGCAGAAAGACCTTCCGGAGGGGGGCCAGTCTGTGGTCCGTGATGTTCATGGAGACCTGGGCCAAGCGGCGGCTCTCCAGAAAGAGGCCCAGGGCCTGGACACCCTTCATGCCGCCCCCCGTCTCCCTTATGGAGCGGGCGATGGCCCTCGCCAGAGCCAGGTCGGGGGAGGCGAGATTGACGTTGAAGGCGATGAGGGGCCCCCGGGCCCCGACGGCGGCGGCGCCGCATCGTTCGTGGCAGAAGGCGGGGCCCACGTCCGGCCGCCACCCTCCCTCGACCATCCGGCGCGCCAGGCCCTCGATGCCGCCCCGGCGCAGGTCGGCCAGCCTCACCCTCTCCCGGCGGCGCGCCGCCTCACCGTAGAAGAAGACGGGCACTCCGAAGCGCCGGGCGAAGCGGGCGCCGAAGCCCTCGGCCGCCGCCACGGCGTCGGCCATGGAGGCCCCGGCCAGGGGCACGAAGGGGACCACGTCCAGGGCCCCGATGCGCGGGTGGACCCCGTCGTGACAGGAGAGGTCGAGGAGTTCCACCACCGTCGCGGCGGCCGCCAGGGCGGCCTCCACGACGGCCTCCGGCCGGCCGAGGAAGGTGAAGACGCTGCGGTTGTGGTCGTAATCGCTGTGGACGTCGGCGAGGACGACGCCGGGGACGGACTTGACGGCGCCGGCCACGGCGCCGATCTTACGCGGGTCCCTCCCCTCGCTGATGTTGGGGACGCACTCGAGGACCTTCTCCAATTCGTCACTCCCCGTCGCGGGCGAAGAGGGCCTCGACGAACTCCTCGGCCCGGAAGGGGCGCAGGTCCTCGAGGGATTCGCCGACACCGATGTATCTTATGGGTATCCTGAGTTCCCCGGCGATCCGGAGGATGACGCCGCCCTTGGCCGTCCCGTCCAGCTTGGTGAGGCAGATGCCCGTCACCCCCGCCTCCTCCTTGAACATCTTGGCCTGGGCGATACCGTTCTGGCCCGTCGTGGCGTCCATGACCAGAAGGACCTCGTGGGGGGCCCCCTCGATCTCCCTGGCCATGACCCGCCGCATCTTCTTGAGTTCCTCCATGAGGTTGACCTTGGTATGGAGACGCCCCGCCGTGTCCACGAGGACGACGCGGGTGGCGCCGGCCCTGGCGGATTGGAGGGCGTCGAAGACGACGGCGGCGGGATCGGCGTTGATCTTCTGGCGGATCACGGGGACGGCGGCCCGGCGGGCCCAGACCTCGAGCTGCTCGATGGCCGCCGCCCGGAAGGTGTCGGCGGCGGCGACGAGGACCGTCAACCCCTCGTTCCGGAATTGGTGGGCCAGCTTTCCGATGGTGGTCGTCTTTCCCGTGCCGTTGACGCCGACGACCATGATGGTGAAGGTGCCCGCCGGGGGGATGACAAGGGGCGCCTCGCATCCCTTGAGGATGGCGGTCATGGTGTCCTTGAGGACCTTGCGCAGCAGGTCCGCCCGGTCCAGCTCCTTTCTCTTGACCTGGTCGCGGATGCGGTCCATGAGCTCCATGGTGAAGACGGGCCCCACATCGGCCCTGATGAGGGCCTCTTCCAGCTCGTCGAAGAGGGCCTGGTCGATCTTCTTCTCGCCGAGGATCAGATCGTCGATGTCCGTGAAGAGGACCTTGCGCGTCTTCTCCAGGCCCTTCTTCAACCTGTCGAAGAAACCGGTCTTTCCCAAACCGATCATATAAGAGCCTCCCTGGTGATGCGGTAAAAGCGGGCAGTATTTAGCCCCCCGCGGGCCCTTTGTAAAGGGGATTCGCAACGATCTCCAAAAAGATGTTCAGTTGAGATCGACGGCGACGATCTTGGAGACCCCCTTGCTCTCCATGGTCACGCCGTAGAGATGGCCGGCGGCCTCCATAGTCCGCTTGTTGTGGGTCACCACGATCACCTGGGACACGGCGGCCACCTCCTTGAGGAGGTCGGCGAAGAGACCCACGTTGCCGTCGTCGAGGGCGGCGTCCACCTCGTCGAGGACGAGGAAGGGCGTAGGCTTGTAAAAGACGATGGCCATGATCAGGGCGAGGGCGGCCAGGGACTTCTCGCCGCCCGAGAGGAGGCCGACGTTTTGGAGCCTCTTGCCGGGGAGGCGGATCTCCATGTCCACCCCCGTCTCCAAGAGGTTTTCCTCGTCCGTCAGGAGGAGCTCACCCTTCCCCCCCGGGAACAGACGGGCGAAGACATGGCGGAAAGAACGGCTGACGGCCTGGTAGGTCTCGGCGAACCGTTCGCGGGAGATCCGGTTGATCCTGGCGATGGTCCTCTCCAGGGAGGCCAAAGAGGCGTTGAGGTCGTTGATCTGGGCGATGAGGAAATCGTGGCGTCCCTTTTTCTCCTCGTGTTCCGCGATGGCCAAGAGGTTCACCTCCCCGAAGGACTCCACGGCCTGGCGGTCCCTCAAAAGGGCGTCCCTCAGGGCCTGGACCTCCTCGTCCGTCGGGGACACGTAGGCCTCGTCCGGCAAAGCGAGGTCCACGTCGTGCTTCTGGGCGATCATCTGCCGGAGGTTCTCCATCTGGAGATCCGTCTCCCGTATCTGGAGATCCGCCTTGGCCAGGGAGCGGCCAAGTTCTTCCCGTCGGCCCTTCGCCTCCCTAAGCTCCGCCTCGAGGGAGACGAGACGGACCTCGATCTCTTTCTGGAGGGAGGAGACGGCCTCGAGCTCCTCCTCCTTGCGGCCGCAGAGCCTCCGTGTCTCCCCCCGGTCCCCTTCGTCCGCCTCGATCTGTCCCCGGAGCCTCTCGACCTCCCCGCCGCAGGCCCGGCCTTCCCGCAGGGCCTCCTCGACGGCAAGGGCCAGTTTCTTTCTCTCCGCCGCGAGGTTTTCCCTTTCCCTTTCCGCGGCCCGGCCCTGCTCCAGGAGGGCGGCCAGGCGGACCTTCGCCTCCGTCAGGCGGTGCTCCTGCCCCTCCCGCCGGGACCTCAGGGCCTGGTAACGGGCCTTGAGGTCCTCCATCTCCCCGCGGAGGGCCTGCTCCCCCTCCTCCACCCGGACGAGGGCCTCCTCCGTCTCGCCCTTCAAGCGCAGACAGGCCTCCCGGTCCGCCTCGAGGTTCGCCCGCTGGACGGCCGCGACCTCGATGACCTGCTCCAGGCGGCGCCCCTCGTCCCCCAGGCGTTCCCGGTCCTTCCTCAAACCGTTGACGGCCAGCTCCAGGCGCCTCACCTCCCCGGCGGCCTCCCGCAGTTCTTCCCGCCAATGGGCGAGGAGGCCCTCCAGCCTCTTCCTCTCCCCCCGGGCCCCCTCGAGGGCCGCCCTCAGGTCCGCCACGGCGGTCTCCAACTCCCGCATCTCCCTCTTGTCCCGCAAGAGCCCCCGTTCTCCCCCCTGGGGACTGCCGCCCGTCAGGACCCCCTGGGGGCTGATCATGTCCCCCTCGGGGGTGACGAAGGTCCCGCGGAAACCGTTCCTCCGCCACAGGGAGAGGCCGAAGCGCAGATCGGGGATCACGAGGACGTCCCCCAGGAGGTACTCCGCGATGGGCCGGAAGGGTTCTTCCACCTCCACGTGCTGGAGGAGGGGGACGGCCTCCCGCAGGTGACCCCCCGCGGCGGGCGGGTTCGAAGAGGCCCGGAGCTCCACGGGGACGAAGCTGGTCCTCCCCAGGGTCCGGGCCTTGAGATAATCGATGGCCCTGACGCCGTCCTCCTGGCTGCGGCAGATGACGTATTGGAGTTTCTCGCCCAGGACGGCCTCCACCGCCGTCTCGTAGGGGGGTGAGACGCGCAGGCAATCGGCGACGAGTCCCATGAGGCCCGCCCTCGTCTCTGTGGGCCCGGAGGTCATGATCGACCTCGTGGCGTCGCCGCACCACCCGTAACCCTCGTGGAACTCCTTGAGGGAAAGGAGGCGGGTCGATTTGCGGCCCAGTTCGTCCTTGAGGGCGGCGATGACGTCGTCCTGTTCCCTCATCTCCTCTTCGAAACGCTCCACCTCGGCCTGGGCCGTCTCCCGGCGGTCCACCTGGCGGGAGAGTTCCTCCTCCCTCATGTCCAACTCGGCCTGGAGGGTTTTCTCTTTCTCCCTGAGGGAGGCGAGTTTCCCGACCAGCCCCTCCTTCTCCCTCAGGTCGCGTTCCTGACGTCTGTTGATGTCCTCGAGGTTCCTGGAACAGGTCAACAGGACGTTACGCAACCTCGCCTTTTCGGCGGCCTGATCGATGTGCCGCCTCTTGTTCTCCTCCAGGGCCTCCTGGATCTCCCGCTCGCCCTCCCGGAGACCGGCGATCAGTCCTTCCAGATCCTCCACCTCCCGGGCCCGCCTATCCCGTTCCTCCGCCGCCGCCGCGAGGGAGGAAGCGACGGCCTCCATCTTGCCCTTCAGTTCCTCGAGGCCCTTCCTTCCCTTCTCCTCCTCGGCGGCCCATCTTTCCCGCCGTACCTGGAGGTCCTCGATCCTCTTCCGGGCGAACTCTATGGCCTGCTCCTTGAGGCGGAGGCGGTTTTTGAGGTCAAAGAGCTCCTCCTGGAGACGGCTCCGTTCCCCTTCCTTTGCGAGGTGCCTGAGGCGTTCTTCCTCCAGGGCCGTCTCGACGCGCGTGAGGCGGGACTCCGAGGCCGCCTCCTCGTTGGCGAGGGCCTCGCGACGACGGGTCATCCCCTCCCTCTCCCCGCGGAGGTCCTCATAGGTGCTTCGGGCCAGGAGCAATTCCTTCTCCTTGACGGCCCTCTTCAGGGCCCGGTACTGCTCGGCCCTCTTCGCCTGCCGGGAGAGGGAATTGAGGGAGGATTTGACCTCCTTCAGGACGTCGTTCAGGCGCAGGAGATTCTGCTTCGTCGCCTCCATCTTGCGGACCGCCGCCTCCCTGCGGCTCCGGTACTTGGAGATGCCGGCGGCCTCCTCGATGAACACCCGTCTATCCTCCGGTCTCGCCTCGACGAGATCGGCCACGCTGCTCTGCTCGATGATGGCGTACCCCCGGGAACCGACGCCGGTGCCCATGAAGAACTCCCTCACGTCCAGGAGACGGCAGGGGACGCCGTTTATGGCGTAGAGGCTCTCCCCGTCCCGGAAGAGACGCCTCGAGACGGTGACCTCCTCACAGGAGGCATAGGGTTCGGGGAAGGTGAAACCCTCGCGCCGGGCGAGGATCATCGTCACCTCCGCCATCCCCATGGGGGGGTAGTCCTGGGTGCCGGCAAAGATGACCTCCTCCATCTTCGTGCTCCGCAGGGAACGGACCCGCTGCTCGCCCATGACCCAGCGCATGGCGTCGACGATATTGCTCTTGCCGCAACCGTTAGGGCCGACGATGGCGCTGATCCCCCCGGGGAAGTCGAGGACGAGACGGTCCCGGAAGGACTTGAAACCTACGATCTCCAGGCGCTTGAGGATCATGAGGCCCCTGTAACAGAAAAAGGGGGGGCTGTAAAGGGAAAATACAACATATATGAATTTTGTCCTTTACCGATACTATATGTAGTGGTTACCTTCGCCCTTTCCAAAAAGGGACGGTTGTTATAGGGTCAGGTCCATGGAAGAAGAGGAGCGGTGGATAAAGGTCTACTCGGCCTCCGGAATGGTCGAGGCCCGCATCGTCGCCGGCCGCCTGGAGACGGACGGGATCGAGACGGTCCTCAAGTACGACGCCGCGGGCCCCATCTACGGCATCACCGTCGACGGCCTGGGGGAGGTGAAGATCATGGTCCGGCGGAGGGATCTCTCACGGGCCCTGGCCGTCCTGAGCAGTCCCTGCGACGAGGGCGATCTCCCCTGGCACGAGGGGGACGCCTAAAAGACGCCCTCCAGGGGGGTCTTGCACTTGAGGCAGCGATTGCCGTCGAGGCGGGTCTCCCTGACGAAAAATCCATAGCGGGAGATGAGGGGAGAGGCGCACCGGGAACAGAAGGTGTCTTCACCGTGTCCGCCGGGGATGTTACCGCTGTAGACGTATTTCAGGCCCGCCTCCTTGCCGATGGCCACGGCCCGGTAGATGGTCTCGGCCGGTGTCGCCTCACGGTCCCGGAGGCGGTAACGGGGATGGAAACGGCTGACGTGCCACGGTGTCTCCCGGCCCAGGTCGGCGATGAAGGCGGCGATTTCCCGCAACTCCCCCTCGGAGTCGTTCAGGCCCGGGATGACGAGGGTCGTCACCTCCACCCAGATCCCCCGCTTCTTCATTTCCCTCAGCGTCGAGAGGACGGGTTCCAGACGGGCCCCGCACTGACTCCGGTAGAAATCGTCCCGGAACGACTTGAGGTCCACGTTCGCCGCGTGGAGATAGGGGGCGATGGTCTCGAGGGCCTCGGCGGTCATGTAGCCGTTGGTGACGAAGACGTTCATGAGACCCTTGCCCACGGCCAGTCTCGCCACGTCGTAGGCGTACTCGAAGAAGACCGTGGGTTCCGTGTAGGTATAGGAGATGGTGCGGCACTGGCTACGCAGGGCCCCTTCGACGATCACCTCGGGGGCGGTGAATCTCCCGACGATCTCCCCCCGTTCCCGCGGCAGCTGGGAGATGTCGGCATTCTGGCAGAAGAGGCAGCGGAAATTACATCCCACCGTGGCGATGGAGTAGGACCGGGAGGCGGGATAGAGATGGAAAAGGGGTTTCTTTTCGATGGGGTCCACGTTCTCGGCCACCACGGCCCCGTAAACGAGACTGTAGAGGGTCCCCCCCCGGTTTTCGCGGACGCCGCACACCCCCCGTTTACGGTCCTTGATCAGGCAGCGGTGGGCGCAGAGACGGCAGGCCACCGTGCCGTCCCCCTGTCTTTCGTAGAGCATCGCCTCGCGCATCTCGCCTGACTCCCTTCAGCCGCCGATGGCGGACATGCGTCGGCACCTCAGCGCCGCCCTTGTCCCCTGGGCGATGTCGTGCCTCATCGGCTTGGCGTTCACCGCCCGGAGGATCAGTTCCTCCAGGACGCCGTCGCTGCAGCCCTTCCTGAGGGCCTCCTTGAGGGAGATCTCCCCGTCGGAGAAGAGGCAGGAACGGAGATGGCCGTCGGCCGTGAGGCGGAGGCGGTTGCAGCGATGGCAGAAGTGACTGCTGATGGGGCTGATGAAACCGACGAGACCGACGCCGCCCTCGAGGCGGCACATCACCGCCGGTCCGTCCGTCCCGTTTCCGCCGATGTTCTCCTCCTTCAGGACATGGCGCTCCTCGATGGCCTTCCTGATCTCAGAGGCGGAGATGAAGGAACCGAAGGGCTCCCGGGCGTCGCCGCCTAAGGGCATGAGTTCGATAAAACGCACCTCGTAGGGGTTGTCGAGGGTCAGGTCGGCGAAGGCGAGGATCTCGTCGTCGTTGAACCCCCTCATGGTCACCACGTTGATCTTCACGGGGTCCATGCCGACGTCCCGGGCCCGGGAGATACCGCGCAGCACCGCCTCCATCGATCCCCCCCGGGTGATGAAGCGGTACTTTTCCTTATCGAGGGAATCGAGGCTCACGTTGATCCGCCTGACGCCGGCCTCCTTAAGGGGCGTCGCAAAGGCCTCGAGGAGGGCCCCGTTCGTCGTGAGGCTCAAGTCGGCGATACCCTCCATCTCCCCCAGGGCCCTCAAGAACTCCGTGATCCCCTTGCGGACGAGGGGTTCCCCCCCCGTGACCCGGACCTTGGCCACCCCTAAAGAGACGGCGATGCGGACGACCCGCAGGATCTCCTCATAGCGGAGGATGTCGTTGTGACCGAAGAGAGAAAGACCCTCCTTCGGCATGCAGTAGCGACACCTCAGGTTGCAGCGGTCCGTGACGGACACGCGCAGGTAGTTGATCTCCCTGCCGTATGGGTCCTTCATCCCACCCTTGCCGTCTCTCCTTCGTTGATGGGGGGCTAACACAAATTCGGCATGGAGGCAAGGTTTTATGGGCGTCAATTATGCCTTGACATGGGAGGGTCAAAGGATTAGGACTCTCGGACCGAAACAAGGACACGGGACACCGACTGAAGCCATGAAGAAGATACCGATCACGAGAGAGGGGTACGAGCGGATCAAGAAGGAGCTGGAGTACCTCAAGAACGTCACGATGCAGGAAAACATCCGGGACATAGAGGTGGCCCGGGCCCACGGCGACCTCTCGGAAAACGCCGAGTACACGGCGGCCAAGGAGCGTCAGGCCTTCATACACGCCAAGATCCGGGAGATGGAGACGAACCTCGCCTCCGCCGAGGTCGTGGAGCTGGGGGATATAAAGACGGACAAGGTCGTCTTTGGGGCCACGGTGGTCATCGCCGACACCGCGACGGGAAAGGAGACCACCTATCGCCTCGTCGGCCCCCTGGAATCGGACATCGACGCCAACCGCATCTCCGTGACCTCCCCCATCGGCAAGGCCCTCATCGGGAAGGCCGTCGGCGACGAGGTCCGCGTCCAGACACCGGGGGGGATCAAGGAATTCGAGATCCTCGCCATCCGGAACTAAAGAACAAAGAAAAGCCGGGACACCCTGCCCGGCGTCCCGGCTTCTTATCTTCAAGCCCCTCCGGAGGGGGACCCTCAGGCCTTTTCCGCCACCTTCAGGCGCGTCTCCGCCATGGTCAGGGCGGCCTTCACCTGGTCGTACTCCGGATCCTCCTTGGCCATCTTGTTGAGGCGGGCCTCGGCCTCCTCCTTATCCTTGCGGGCCCGGTCCCGGTCGATGAAATCCGCCCTCTCGGCGGACTCGACGAGGATGGTGACCTTGCCGGAGAGGACCTCGGCATAACCCGTGTTGACGGCGTAGTAGGTCTTCTTGTTGTCCTTGGTGAAACTCAACTCCCCGATCTGGATGGAGCTGAGGAGGGAGGCGTGGCCCCGCAGGACGCCGAACTCGCCCTCCGACCCCGGCACGGTGACCTCCTCGACCTTGTCGCTGAAGGCGAGCTTTTCCGGCGTCACTAGTTCCAAAAGCAGTTCGTCAGCCATGGCGACCTCCGGCTATTCCGACAGTCTCTTCGCCTTCTCGATGACGTCCTCGATGCCGCCGACCATGTAGAAGGCCTGCTCGGGGAGATCGTCGTGCTTCCCCTCGAGGATCTCCTTGAAGCCGCGGACGGTCTCGGCCACGGGGACGAACTTGCCCTCCGTGCCCGTGAACTGGGCGGCGACGAAGAAGGGCTGGGAGAGGAAACGCTGGATCTTCCTGGCCCGGCTCACCGTCAGCTTGTCCTCCTCCGAGAGCTCGTCCATACCGAGGATGGCGATGATGTCCTGGAGGTCCTTGTACTTCTGCAGGGTCATCTGGACCTGCCGCGCCACCTGGTAGTGCTCGACACCGACGACGTTGGGGTCGAGGATGCGGGAGGTGGAATCCAGGGGATCCACGGCGGGGTAGATACCGAGCTCGGCGATGGGCCGCGACAGAACGACGGTACCGTCGAGATGGGCGAAGGTGGTGGCCGGCGCCGGGTCCGTGAGGTCGTCGGCGGGGACGTAGACGCACTGGACCGCCGTGATGGATCCCTTGTTGGTGGACGTGATGCGCTCCTGGAGCTCGCCGAGGTCCGTGGCCAACGTGGGCTGGTAACCGACGGCGGAGGGCATGCGTCCGAGAAGGGCCGAGACCTCGGAACCGGCCTGGGTGAACCGGAAGATGTTATCGATGAAGAGGAGCACGTCCTGGCCTTCCACATCGCGGAAGTATTCCGCCGCCGTGAGGGCCGTCAGGGCCACCCGCGCCCTGGCTCCCGGGGGTTCCGTCATCTGGCCGTAGATCAGGGCCGCCTGCTTGATAACCCCCGACTGCTTCATCTCGAGGTACAGGTCGTTACCCTCGCGGGTCCGCTCGCCGACACCGGCGAAGACGGAGATACCGCCGTGGTGCATGGCGATGTTGTGGATCATCTCCATCATGACGACCGTCTTGCCCACGCCGGCGCCGCCGAACATCCCCATCTTACCACCCCGGGGGAAGGGGACGAGGAGATCGATGACCTTGACGCCCGTCTCGAGGACGTGGACCGTCGTGTCCTGCTCAAGGAAGGAAGGCGCCTCGCGGTGGATGGGCGCCCAGTTCTTGGCGTCGACGGGTCCCAGACCGTCCACGGGGCGGCCGACGACGTTCAGAATCCTTCCCAGACATTCCTTCCCCACGGGCACCGTAATGGGTGCGCCGGCGTCTTTGGCGGGCATCCCCCGCACGAGGCCGTCGGTAATGTCCATGGCGATGCACCTGACGACGTTGTCGCCCAGATGCTGGGCAACCTCGACGATGAGGTTGTCTTCCTGGTCATTGATGGCGGGGTTGGTGATATAGATGGCGTTCATGATGTTCGGAAGCTGACCTTCCTGAAACTCGACGTCCACGACCGGCCCGATGACCTGTACAACCTTTCCTATATTCATACCCATCTCCTTAATACTTGATGCGTTTTCGTTATCCTAACTGCTCTTCGCCAGGGCCTCCGTGCCGCCGACGATGTCCATCAGCTCCGCCGTAATGGCCGCCTGGCGCGCCTTGTTGAACTTCAGGGTCAAAGAGCCGATGAGCTCGTCGCAGTTCCTGGTGGCGTTGTCCATGGCCGCCATCCTCGCCCCGTTCTCGCCCGCCGAGGTCTCCAAGAGGGCCCGGAAGAGGAGCACCCGGACGTACATGGGTAGCAACCTGTCGAGGAGGATCTCGTCGGAGGGCTCGTAGATGTACTCGATCCGTTTCTCCGGGTCCACGGCCTCCTCGGAACCGATGGCGGGCAGGGGGAAGAGCCTCACCACGGCGGGACGCTGGGAGGAGACGTTGCGAAACTCGTTGTAGATCAGATACAGCTCGTCGTACTCTTCCCTGATGAAGGGGGGGATGATGTCCTGGGAGATGGCTGCGGCCAGGCTCATGTCGAACTTCCCCATGACGTCCGCCCGGTCGAAGGCGATCTTGGCCTTTTTACGGAAGTAGTCCCTCCCCTTGCGTCCGACGGGGATGAGGGTGACCTCGAGCCTCTCGGCCTCCTTGGTCTTGACGAACCTCTCCGCCGCCTTGATCAGGTTCGTGTTGAACCCGCCGCAGAGTCCCCGGTCGGAGGTCATGCAGATCACCCAGATCCGCTTCGGGGGACGGACCGCCAGGAGGGGGTGGGAGTTGGCATCCACCCGCAGGGCCAGGCTGTTCAAGACCTCCATGAACTTGCCCGCGTAGGGGCGGAAGTTCTCCATCCTCTGCTGGGCGACCTTGAATTTCGAGGCCGCCACCATGTTCATGGCCTTCGTGATCTGCTTCGTCTTCTGGACGGCGGCTATCTTTCTCTTAATGTCCTTTAACGCGGCCATTAAATTCTCCCTAAATTATCGAAACTTTTTCTTGGCGGCCCCATCAGGCGGCGAAGATCGAGTCGAACTCCGTGAGGACCTCTTTCATCTTCTTCTCCAGATCCGGGCTGATGACCTGCTGCTCGTCGATCTCCCTCATGATCTCCGGGTATTTACCCTTGACGAAGGAGAGGAGCTGGGGCTCGTAATCCTTGATGCGGTCCACGGGGTACTTGTCCAGGAAACCCCTGGTGCCGGCGAAGAGGATGACGACCTCCTCGGCGAGGGACATGGGCTGGAACTGGGGCTGCTTGAGGATTTCCACCAGGCGCACGCCGCGGTCGAGCTGGGCCTGCGTGGCCTTATCGAGATCGCTGCCGAACTGGGCGAAGGCGGCCAGCTCGCGGTACTGGGCCAAATCGAGCTTCAGGGTACCCGCCACCTGCTTCATCGCCTTGACCTGGGCGGCGCCGCCGACGCGGGAGACGGAGAGACCGACGTTGATGGCGGGACGGATGCCCGAATAGAAGAGGCCGGGCTCCAGGTAGACCTGACCGTCCGTGATGGAGATGACGTTCGTGGGGATGTAGGCCGAAACGTCGCCCGCCTGGGTCTCGATGATGGGAAGCGCCGTGAGGGAACCGGCGCCGAGCTCGTCGCTGACCCGGGCCGCCCGCTCGAGGAGGCGGGAGTGGTTGTAGAAGATGTCTCCCGGGTAGGCCTCCCGTCCGGGGGGACGGCGGAGGAGGAGGGAGATCTGGCGGTAGGCCACGGCCTGCTTGGAGAGGTCGTCGTAGATGATCAGGGCGTCCTGGCCGCGGTCGCGGAAATACTCACCGATGGAGCAGCCGGCGAAGGCCGAGATGTACTGGAGCGTCGCCGGGTCGCTGGCGCAGGCGGAGACGACGCAGGTATAGGAAAGGGCGTCGTATTTCCTCAGGTTCTCCACGACCTGGGCGACGGTGGACTTCTTCTGCCCGATGGCCACGTAGATGCACTTGATCCCCGTGTCCTTCTGGCGGATGATGGCGTCGATACAGATGGCCGTCTTGCCGATCTGGCGGTCGCCGATGATCAGCTCGCGCTGGCCTCTCCCGATGGGCGTCATGGCGTCGATGGCCTTGAGGCCGGTGTACATGGGCTGATTGACGGGCTTACGGGCGATGACGCCGGGGGCGACCATCTCGATGCGGCGGAACTCCGTCGCCTCGATGGGGCCCTTGCCGTCGAGGGGGGCGCCGGTGGCATCGATGACGCGGCCCAACACCGCCTCGCCGACGGGGACCTGGGCGATCTTGCCCGTCCTCTTGACGATGTCACCTTCCTTGATGTGGGTCACCTCACCGAGGACGGCGACACCGACGTTGTCCCGCTCCAGGTTCAGGACCATGCCCAGGATGCCGCCGGGGAACTCGAGGAGCTCCATGGCCATGGCGTTCTGGACGCCGTAGACACGGGCGATACCATCACCGACGGAGAGGACCGTACCTGTCTCGCTAATATCGAGTTTTCTCTCGTAGTCCTTTATCTGTTTGGATATGATTTCGCTGATTTCTTCTGCCCTGATGCTCTCCATGCTCTATCGTTCCTCCCCTAAGAGATTCCTTATATTGTTCAGTTGGGTCCTGATACTGTTATCGTACAGGGTGTCACCGACCCTGACGACGATGCCCGCCAGGAGAGAGGGATCTTCCGTGACGGTCATCTGGACCCTTTTGCCCGTCTGGGCCTCGAGGCCGGATTGGAGCTGCGCCTTGAGCTCGTCCGAGAGGGGGAAAGCGGTCTTTACGTTGACGCGCACCGTGTGCAGCGCCTCGTCCATCATCTCCCGGTAGCACTCCACTATATCCCTCAGGATGACGATGCGACGCTTGTCCGTGAGGAGCTTGATGAAATTGGCCGTGATCCCCGAGATATTGATCTTCTTGAGGATGCTCTCCACCACCGCCTTCTTCTCGGCCTGGTCGAAAACGGGGTTGGCGAGGAAGCCTTTCAGATCCTCGTTGCCCTCGACGATGGAGAGGAACCCGTTCAATTCGTTGTAGTATTCCTCGAGCCGCCTCTCCTCCTCGGCGATCTCGAAAAACGCCCGGGCATACCTCTTGGCAATGGTACTACCGATCAATGTTTAATCACCACCTTATCGAGATAGTCTCTGACCATGTTCTCATGATCTTCTTTCGTGATGCTGCGTTTGAGGAGTTCCTCGGCCATGCGCACGGAGAGCTGCACGGCCTCGGCGCGCAGGGCGTTGCTGGCCGCCTTGAACTCCTGCTCCATCCGCGCCTTCGTGTCCTCCTCGATCTTCACGGCCGCCTTCTTGGCGTCCTCGATGATCTTTTCCTTCTCCGCCAGGCCCTGGGCCTTGATCATCTCCACGATACCGTCGATCTCGTCCGTGGCCTTCTCGAGCTTGGCCGTGTATTCCTTGTACTTCTCCTCCGCCTCCCTCTTGGCGGCCTCGGCCTGCTCCAGGGCCGCCTTGATGTCGTTGTGGCGCCCCGTGAAGAACTCCTTGATCTTCTTAGCCGAAAGCCACCAGAGGAACGCGGCGAGGACGGAAAAATTCAGGACCCTCCAGCCGAAATCGATCCATTGAGCCTTCGCGTCTCCCCCGTGTTCCCCGCCTCCGGCGGCGTAGGCCGCCAGGGAGAGCGACAGGACCAGCCCTGCGGGGGCCAGCAGGACCAGCAACCTCTTTCCCGGGAACCTTCCTTTCATCAGATACTCCTTCCCAAAACCTTCTGGGCGATCTCCGCCGATATCTTCTCCGACTGCCGGGCCAGGACCTTTCTCGCCTCCTCGATCTCCTTGGCGACCCGGGCCTGAAACTCCGCCATCATGGCCGGGATCTTGGCGCGCTGGGCGTCGATAATGGCCTTCGCCTGATCGGCGGCCTCCTTGAGGATCTCCGATTTCCGGTTCATGGCGTCCACCTTGGCCAGGCGGAGCTTCTCCTCGTACTCGGCCACCTTGTCCTCCACGGTCTTGTTGAGGCGTTTGACCTCGTCGTCCGCTTCCTGAAGACGCCGCTTCCGGTTTTCGATGGCGGCCAAGATGGGTTTGTAGAGAAGAACGTTCAGGATAACGATGAGAACCAGAAAGTTAACCATCTGGACCCAAATGGTTACGTCAAGGTTTACCACGACTTCGACCTCTCCATCGTTTTTTCGAACAAAAAAAACCGAGTGGTTGTTGCCTCCACCCGGCATGGTCAGACACTGTAGGCCCCTACTGTTACCTCTTCATCAGTATTATAACGTAACGCGCTACATACGCGGACGGGACACCTGGTGGAAAACAACTTAGGAAACCTCCCTTGCCGAAAGCGCGGTGTATAAATCACAAGTTCCCCCCCTTGTCAAGGAATTTTTGGCCGCCGAGGCCCTCATGATTGGAGGATGAACCTCCGGGTGCTGATGTTCAGGAGGATGCCCACGGCCGTCATCAACATCACCATCGCCGATCCCCCGTAGCTGAAGAAGGGGAGGGGGACACCGACCACGGGGAGCAAACCCAGCACCATGCCCATGTTGATGAAGGCACCCCAGAAGATCAGGGCGGTGATGCCGTAGGCGACGAGGGTCCCCAGGTAGTCCCGGGAATGAAGGGCGATCCTCAGTCCCCAGACGACCAGGAGGGTGAACATGGCCAGGAGAATGACCCCGCCGAGAAAACCCCACTCCTCGGCGAAGACGGAGAAGATGAAATCCGTCTGCTGTTCCGGCAGAAACTTCAGTTGCGTCTGGGTACCCTTGAGAAAGCCCTTGCCCAGGACACCGCCCGAACCGACGGCGATCATGGACTGGATGATGTGGTAGCCAGACCCGAGGGGGTCCCGGTAGGGGTTGATGAAGGTCAGGATCCTTTCCTTCTGGTAATCCTTAAGGAAAAACCAACCCATGGGTACCAGGACGGCCGTGACGGCCGTGACCGTCACCAGGTCCCGCCACCTGATGCCGACGACGGGGATAAAAGAGACGAAGAGGATGAGGAGCATCAGGGCGGTCCCCAGATCGGGCTGCCTGAGGATCAGGACGAGGGGCAGGACACAGATGGCCAGGGGCGGCAGGAGTTCCTTGAGGGTATAGGAGCGGGGACTGGGATGGTCGTTGAAATACCTGGCCAAGGCCAAGATCATGGTCAGCTTCACCATCTCCGACGGCTGGAAGGAAAAGCCGGCGATGTTGATCCAGCGCTGGGAACCGTGGGTCGTGTGGCCGTAAAAGAGGACGATCACCAAGAGGATCACGGACAAGGCGTAGATGACGTAGGCCCAGGAGGCGATGAAGCGGTAGCCGAGGAAAAAGGCGATCACCATGCCGCACAGCCCCATGAGGAGCCACTGGGACTGCCTGACGAAGAGGGCGGATGTCTTGTCGTGGAGAAGGCTGAAACCCGTACTGTAGATGTTCACGAGGCCCAGGAGGCAGATGGCCAACACGAGGGCCAAAAGGAACCAGTCTAAATTGCCCCACAGGCCTCGATCCAGTCTCATCGACGCCCCCCCTCTCCGGCCTTGTCCTCGAAATAGGCGTCGATCACCTTCTTCGCCACCGGTGCCGCCGCCCCCCCTCCATGGCCTCCGTGTTCCACCACGACGGCGACGACGATCTCGGGATCCCTAAAGGGCGCAAAGCCCACGAACAGGGCGTGATCCTCGTAACGTTTGCCCCTTTTCCTCCCCCCCGGTGTCTCGCCGACGACCTGGGAGGTCCCCGTCTTGCCCGCCACGTCGCCCTGGGGCCGGCGTGCCGCGCCCCCCGTGCCACCCCCTTCGTTGACGACACCCCAAAGGGCCTTGCGGAGGCGGCGGAGGTTCTCCTCGCCGATGGGGACGACACCCCGCCGCTCGGGGGGGAAGGCCTTGATCACCCGGCCGTCGGCCGTCTCGATCTGTCTGATCAGCCGCGGCCGCCACAGGGTCCCCCCGTTGGCGAGGGCGCCATAGGCCACGGCCAGCTGGAGGGGCGTGGTCAAGGTGTAACCCTGTCCTATGGAGGTCAGCAGGGTCTCGCCGGTATGCCAAGGCCTCTTGAACCGCTTCTCTTTCCAGACGGCGGTGGGGATCAGCCCCTTCTTCTCCCGGGGCAGGTCGATGCCGGTAAAATCCCCGAGACCGAACTGTCGGGCATAGCGGGCGAGGCGCTCCTCGCCCAGAAGCCTTCCCACCTGATAGAAGAAGACGTCACATGACTCGACGATGGCCCGATGGAGGTTGACCCAGCCGTGGCCGCCCCGGTTCCAGCAACGGAACTGACGGTTCCCCATCTCGAGGGCGCCGCGGCAGAAAAAACGGGTGTCATCCTTCAAGATCCCCTCCTGGAGGGCGGCGGCGGCGACGATGAGCTTGTAGGTCGAACCGGGGGGGTACTGACCGGAGACGACCCGGTTCTCCAAGGGCGCGAGGGGGTTGCGGGACAATTTCACCCAGTCCCCGGCGGAGATACCCCCCCGGAAGAGATTCGGGTCGAAGGAGGGGGAGCTGACCAGGGCCAAGATGGAACCGTCCCGGGGATCCATGGCGACCACGGCGCCCGGCCTGCCGTTGAGGCCCTCCCAGGCGGCCCTCTGTATCCTCCGTTTCACCGTCAACTGGACGTTGTAACCGCTGACGGGCTCGACGCGGCCCAAAGACCTCACCACCCGCCCCGCCGCGTTGACCTCCACCTGTTCCATCCCGCTGCGGCCCCCGAGATAGGGCTCGAGATATTTCTCGACCCCGTCTTTGCCCACTATGTCACCGGGCCCGAAATGGTCCCCCTCCGCCTGTTCGAGCTCCTCCTTGCTTATCTCCCCCGTGTACCCGAGGAGATGGGCCATGACCTCCCCCTCGGGGTAATCACGACTCGGGCTCACCTCCACGATCAAACCGGGGAGGTCGAGGGCGTGGCCCTCGATCACGGCCACCTTGGCCAGGGAGATGTCCCGTTCGATGCAAACGGGGACAAAGGCCCTGGTCTTGCCGGACGGCGGGTTTTCGTTGGCGATCTTGAGACCCCTCTCCTCGTATAGACGCCTCACCTTCTCTATCACCGGACCGATGTCCATAACCCGGGGGGGGATATAGACCAGATCGAACGAGGATTTGTTGTCCACCAGGACGTTGCGGTCGCCGTCCAAGATCAGTCCCCGGTACGGTTTGATCTTGCGCAGGCGGACGCTGTTGCTCTCCGACCGCTCCCTGTACTCCTCCCCCCTGACGATCTGCATGTAGGCCAGGCGGACGGCCAGGAGGGAAAAGGCCAGCAGGACCGCCCAGAGGACGTAACGGAAGGGTCTCCTCAGGTCGGCGGGGTCCCTCTCATTTAAGCGACCGTTCATAACCCCCCATGCGGATGAAAAAAACCTCGAAGAGCTGGAACAGGAAGGGGCTGATAAGGCTCACCAGGACCAGCTGGGGGAGAAAAAAGCGCCACAGGTCGTAGGAGACGTCCTTGCCTAAGACCCAGCCGCTCATGACGAAGAGGAGGAAACCCTCCATGAGACCGCCGACGAAGGTGATCAAGACGAGGGTCCATCTCTCCTCCGTGTAGAGGCGCGGGGAAACGAAGGAAAACAGGCAGAAGACGACGTAATAGATCGTCATGTAGAAACCCGAGGGGGTCCCGCAGAGGCAATCCATCAAGAAACCGGCCATCCCCGTCGCTACGGCCCCCTTGAGGACGTCCATGCGGAGGGCGGCGAATATGACAAGGGCCAGGGAAACCTCGATGTTGACGAGGTTGAAGGCCAGATAAACCCCGAGGGAATGTTGCAGGACCACAAGGGCCAAAAGGACCGGCAACAGGAGGAGGTAAAACGTCATCGACCGCCCCCCTTGGCCGGGACGAGGATCAGCACCTCCTCCAGCTTGGAGAAGTCGACGGCCGGGAGGACCTCTATCCTTTGAAACATCCCCCCGACGCCCCGGTCCGCCCCCGAGACCTTGCCCAACAGGTAACCCTTGGGGAAGATCCCGCTTAATCCGGCGGTGAGGACATTCTCACCCGGTTTGATCTCCTCCGTCTTGGCGACGTATTTCATCAAGCAGACGCCGCCCCTGTCTCCCTGGAGGATGCCCTGGGTCCTGGGACCCTCGAGAAAGCAATCCACGTTGCTGTTGCTGTCGGTGATGAGGAGGACGCGGGAGACATGCCAGGAGGCCTCGATCACCCGCCCCACGACGCCCCGGTCGGCCAGGACGGCACACCCCTTGGCGACGCCGTGCACGGTCCCCTTGTTGACCAGGACGGTCTTGAGGACCCCTTTCTGGTCCTTCCCGATGACTTGGGCGGCTACGGACCGGTGCGCCCCCTCTTCCTGAAGCTGGAGGATTTTCTTGAGGCGCCGTCCCTCCTCGTACCCCTCCCGGTACCGGATCAGGAGGTTGGCCAGCTCGGCGTTCTGGGCCTTCAGGGCGCGGTTCTCCGCCTCCAGGCCCACGAGGAAGACATAGCGGCCCCAGATCCCCCTCATGGCGTCTATGGGCAGACGCAAGATGCCGTCGAGGGGGGCGCAGACGTCGAGGACCAGACGTCGTATCAGCCCCGGCTCCGAGGAGCGCAGGGCACCGAGGGCGAAGACCAAAACGACCGCGGCCCCGACAACTGACAAGACGATGACCTTGCGGTATTTTCCAGGAGGCATCATCACCCGGGTTCCATGCACCCTTGACTCTCCACCCGCCTCATCCCGCCGCCGGGCAGAGGGAGGGGCGAGACGGGGGAGGATGGGAGGTCGAGGTCCCCGATCAGACCTGGAGGGTGACCTCTTTCAGGATATCGAGCTGGTCCAAGGCCATACCGGCCCCTCGGGCGACGGTGGAGAGGGGGTCTTCGGCGACCACCACGGGCAGGCCCGTTTCCTCCCTGATCAGGACGTCCAGGTTTCTCAAGAGGGCGCCACCCCCCGTCAAGACGATGCCCCGGTCGACGACATCCCCCGCCAGCTCGGGGGGGGAGTTCTCCAGGGCGTCCTTGATGGTATCGACGATCAGGCTGATGGGTTCCGCGATGGCCTCCCGCACCTCCTCCGAGTTGATCTCGATGATCTTGGGGATGCCGGAGATGAGGTCCCTCCCCTTGACGTCGATGGTGCGGATCTCCTTTTCGGGATAGGCACAACCGATGGTGGTCTTGATGATCTCACCCATCCGCTCGCCGATGAGTAGGCTGTACTTCCTTTTTATATATTGGACGATCTCCTCGTCGATCTTGTCCCCGGCGATACGCAGCGACTTGGCGTACACGATCCCCGACAGGGAAATGACGGCCACCTCCGTCGTCCCCCCGCCGATGTCCACGATCATGGAACAGGTCGGCTCCGTGATGGGGAGGCCGGCGCCGATGGCGGCCGCCATGGGTTCCTCGATCAGGTAGATCTCCCTGGCACCCGCCGACTCCACCGTCTCCTTCACGGCCCGCCGCTCCACCTGGGTGATCCCCGAAGGGACGGACACGATGATCCGGGGACGGACGAGGGTGCGGCGGTTGTGAACGCTCAGGATGAAGTGCCTGAGCATGGCCTCCGTGATCTCGAAGTCGGCGATGACCCCGTCCCGCATGGGCCTGATGGCCATGATGTTGCCGGGCGTCCGCCCCAACATCTTCTTGGCCTCCGCGCCCACGGCCAGGACCTTCTTGAAACCCTTGGCGTCCTTGTGGACGGCCACCACGGAAGGCTCGCTCAAGACGATCCCCTTGCCCTTGACGTAGACCAGCGTGTTGGCCGTGCCCAGATCTATCGCCAAATCGCTGGAGAATTTACCCAAGATGAAATCGAACAGCACCCTCTCAACCTCCCTTATGACTCACCCCGCCCCCGCCGCCGATCCGTCACGTCTTTACGCCCCCGACGGGGGAGGACCCTGGTGAGGGAAACGCCGTCCCCTATAACGTATTTCCCCCGGCCAGGCAATCCTTTTTTCGAGAAAATGATTTGCAATTTCAGGGATTCTATATTAGTGAACCCGTCTTTCAAGGGAACGGTCAGCGAGGGGGTCAGGCCATGCTCGAGATCATGCGCAAACACGCCAAGAACTGGATCATGAAGGTCCTGCTCGGCATCATCATCGTCGTGTTCATCTTCTACTTCGGCTCGACGGCGGGACGGAAGAAGGCCGAAACCATCGTCTCCGTGGACGGCAAGGCCATCAGCGTCCTGGAGTTTCAGAAGGAGTACCGCGACCTCATGGAGTCCTACCGCCAGCGCCTGGGGGGGAAACTGCCGGACGAGCTGCTGAAGTCCAAGGAGATGAAGCAGCAGGTCCTCGACAACCTCGTCAACCAGGCGATCCTCCTGAAGAAGGCCCAGGAGCTCAAGATCGACGTCACCGACGAGGAGTTGTCCTCGTTCATCACCTCCCTCCCCGCCTTCCAGAGGCAGGGGCGATTCGACGAGCGCCTCTACCAGCAGGTCCTGAAGATGCACAGAATGACCCCGGAAGACTTCGAGATCCTCCAGAAACGGAACCTCACGGCCCTCAAGCTTCAGGAACTGATCCAGGACGCCGCCCACGTTACCGACCAGGAGATCCTCGATTTCTACCGGGCCCGCAACGACCGGGTGAACCTCACCATGGTCAAGGTCCCCCTGGCCCCTTTCCGCAGGGAGATTCACCCCTCCCGGGGGGAACTCGAGGAATACCTGAAGGAAAACAGCGCCGCCTTCCGCGTGCCCGAGGAGATGAGGGTCAAGTACGTCTTCTTCGGGGCCCAGGATTTCGGCCGTCGCGTGACGGTGACGGAGGAGGAGATCAGGGAGGCCTACGGGCGCCAGAGGCCGGCCAAGGCGGGGGCGAAGGAGGGACCGACGAAGGCGGAGCGGGAGAGGATCGCCGCCGAGCTCCGCCGCGCCCGGGGCATGGCCGAGGCCTTCAAGGAGGCCAAGAAGGCCCACGACATCATCTACCAGCGGGACAACTTCGAGGAATACTTAAGCCGCCTCGGCCTGACGGTGGAGACGACACCCTTCTTCTCCTCCCGGTCCGTCCCGCCCCCCCTCAGGGGGATCAAGGACCTGGAGAGGCAGGTCCTCCCCCTCCAGAAAAACGATCTGAGCCCCGTCCTCCAGGGGGACAACGGTTACTTCCTCCTCAAGGTGGCGGAGAAGAGGCCTTCCCACACCCCGCCGTTCGGGGAGATCGAGGAGGAGCTGAGGCGCCGCGTCACGGACCGGAAGGCCCAGGCGTTGGCCAGGGAGGAGGCCCTGCGCCTCATCGAGAGGATGAAAAAGGGCGAGGCCCTGGCCAAGCTCGCCCGGGAGCGGGCCCTACCCATGGAGGAGACGGGTCTGTTCCCCCTCTTTGCGCCGCCGGCGAAACTCGGCCCCGCCACGGGACCCCTCATGTCCCACCTCTCGCGCCTCTCCCCGAGCCGTCCCTGGGTGGATGAACCCCTCCCCGCCCCCGACGGTTACGTCGTCATCCAGCTCAAGGAGCGGGAAAGGGCGACGGAGGAGGGCCTGGACAAGCAACGGGAGGTCCTGCGGGAGACCCTGAGGGCCGTGAAGCGGAGCGAACTCATCGGCGCCTGGATCGAAGAGACGAGAAAGGGGATGGTCAAGGAGGGGAGGATCAAGTACTACCAGGAGGTCAAGGACCTGTAGAGGAGGCGGTCGGCGCGATCTGCCGCCTCAACGGCCCCGGCATTCCGACCTGCCCCGGCCGCGTCCGCCCGTCTCCTCCTTCGTGAGCTTACCCCCCTCGAAGGTGAGGATGTAGATGAAATCGCCCTCGCCGCAGTTGTAGGTCCACTGCTCCACCGTCTTGGTCTTCTTGGCCCTTTTCCCCCTCGTTTTCGCCCCGTAGGTCTCCTCCCTCGCCCCCACCTTCTCCTTGAGGGTCGGGGCCCCGCATTCCAGGAGGACTTTCGCCTTCGTGTCCCCCACGGTCACGAGGGAGTCACCGCAGCGAAAGGCCTCGGCGGGGGCCGCCAGGACCAGGGCGGCGGCCAGGAGGAACGGGCTTCCTCTGAGCATGATCTTCACCCCTTCTTGTAGAGACCGTTGTTGATGATGTAGTGACGGACCGGATCGGGCGTCAGATAGGTGATGGACTTCCCCTCCTCGACCCTCTTGCGTATCCGCCCCGAGGCGATGTCCAGGAAGGTCACCTCCCGGAAAAAGATATAGTATCCCGTGGGGCCCAGGAAACCGTCCTTCTCGGGGGAATAGGAGAAGTCCCTCGTGAAGTCGGCGGGGAGGATGGCCTCCAGCCCCCTGTTCTCGTAACCCGGGCGGGTCATGACGACGAAATGGCACAGGAGGAGAAGGCGGCGCCAGTCCTTCCAGGTCTGGATGGCGTGGAAGGCGTCCTGGCCGCAGATGAAATACAGCTCGAGGTTCTTCATGTACCGCTGGAGGATGTACTCCACGGTCTCCACGGAGTAAGACACGCCCCCCCGGACCTTCTCCACGTCGGAGAAGGAGAAGGAGGGATTGTTTTCGATGGCCAGACGCACCATCTGCTCCCGGTGGTAGAAGGGGGTGATCTCCCCGTCTATCTTGTGGGGCGGCCTGGCCGCCGGGACGAAGATGACGCGGTTGAGGTCGAAGATCTCCAAGACCTCCTCGGCGCACCGGAGATGACCGATATGGATGGGGTCGAAGGTCCCCCCGAGCAATCCCCATTTCATGTTCTCACCTGACCGTTGCCGTAGATGATAAACTTCGTCGTCGTCAGTTCCTCCAGACCCATGGGGCCGAAGGCGTGGAGCTTGGTGGTGCTGATGCCGATCTCGGCCCCCAGGCCGAGCTCGAAACCGTCGGAGAAGCGGGTGGAGGCGTTGACGAGGACCGTCGAGGAGTTGACCTCGTTGAGGAAACGCTGGGCGTTTGCGTAGTCCCCCGTGAGGATGGATTCCGTGTGGAGGGAGCCGTAGCGGGCGATGTGGGCCATGGCCTCGTCGATGTCCCTGACGACCCGCACGGCCAGGATGAGGTCGAGGTATTCCTCGTACCAGTCCTCCTCCCGGGCCGTCTCCACCTTCACCTTTCCCGCCAGGATCCGCCTCGTCTTCTCGCACCCCCGGATGACGACGCCGGCCTTCCTCAGGGCGCGGGCCAGGGGGGGGAGGATCCTCTCGGCCGCCCCCTCGTGGACCAGGAGGGTCTCCATGGCGTTGCAGACCCCCGGCCGCTGGGTCTTGGCGTTCAGGCAGACCCTGACGGCCATGTCGAGATCGGCGCTCTCGTCGATGAAGATGTGGCAGACCCCCTTGTAGTGCTTGATGACGGGGATCCGCGAGGCCCTCACGACGGCCCGGATCAGTTCCTCGCCGCCCCGGGGGATGATGAGATCGACGAGGTCCTCCAGCTCCAACAGGGCGTTGACGGCCTTCCGGTCCGTGACGGGGACCACCTGGACGGCCGCCTCGGGGATGGGGGACTCCTTCAGGACGCCCCTGATCACCTCCCCGACGGCCATGTTGGAGTGGTGGGCCTCGGAACCGCCCCGGAGGATGACGGCGTTGCCCGACTTGAGACAGAGGGCCGCCGCGTCGGCGGTGACGTTGGGCCGGGATTCGTAGATGATGCCGATGACCCCCAGGGGGATCCTCATCCGTCCCACGATCAGGCCGTTGGGCCGGCGCCACATGGAGGTCACGCGGCCCACGGGGTCGGGAAGGGCCGCCACCTCTTCGAGACCCGCCGCCATGGCGAGGATGGTCTTTTCCCCCATGACGAGGCGATCGATGAGGGCGGCGGGCAGGCCGGCTTCCCGGGCCTTTTCCACGTCCCTGCGGTTCTCTTCCATGAGGTAGGAGGCCCGGTCCCTCAGGGCCTCGGCGATCCGGCGCAGGGCCAGGTCTTTCACGTCCGTCGCGGTACGGGAGAGGACCGCCGCGGCCTCCTTGGCCCTTTCCCCCATACCCCGCACAAGGGAAGTCAGTTCCACAAAAAGCCCCTTCCGTAGCCAAACCCCGTTGACAAAGGGGTTTTTCATCGTCTATGACGGGCGGCGTTACGACTTTTGTCGAAACTATTACACAAGGAAAAGACGGCCTGTCAAGGCGAAAGGGGCGAGGGTGTCGGCACGGGAGAAGGATCTCTGCATCAGGGCGGGCGACAGGGCCCGGGAGATGATCATGGACGGAGGCTTCTCCCTGGACGCCGTGAGGACCTACGTGGGCCCCGCCGTGGGGCCGCGGTGGCTCGTCGCCTCCGGCTTCGACCTCACCCTCATGAAGAACGACCTCCTGGGCAGGCAAAGACCCGTGCTCCTGGCGGGGGCCTCGGCGGGGGCTTGGCGCTTCGCCGCCTGGATCCAGCCGGAGAGGGAAAAGAGCCACCTGGCCCTGAGGGAGGCCTACATCACCGCCACTTACTCCCGTCGGGACACCCCCGCGACGGTGCGCGCCTCTCTGGCCTCCATCATCGACAGGGCCGTCGAGGACGACGCCGTGCCCTTCGCCCTGGCCGACGGGCGCCACCGCCTCGCCGTCACGACGGCCCGGGCGAAAAACCTTGCCGCCGCCTTCTTCTCGCCCCTGCAAAGACTGGGTTTCTACGCGGCCTTCGCCCTCAACGCCCTCGATCGCCGATTTTTAAACCTCTTCGTCGAGCCCGTGGTCTTCTACACGGGACCCAAGCCGCCCCCCTTCACCCTCCTCAGGGGCTTCGAGGGCCGCCACTTCCCCCTGACGGAGATCAACTTCAAGACCGTCCTCGTCGCCACGGCGGCCATCCCCCTCGTCGTCGAGGGGGTGAGGGACATCTACGGGGCCCCCTACGGCGTCTACAGGGACGGCGGCCTCACGGACTATCACCTGGCCCGCGACTACGGCGGAGGCGAAGACGGTGTGACCCTCCTGTTCCACCATCAGGACAGGATCGTCCCGGGATGGCTCGATCGACGCCTCAAGCGGAGGTCCCCGCCGCGGGAGGCCCTGTCCTCCCTCCTGATGGTCCACCCCTCCCCGGAATTGGTCGCCTCCCTCCCCTTGGGCAAGGTCCCGGAGAGGGACGATTTCGTCGCCTTCATGGATCGGCCGGGGGAGAGGATCGAGAACTGGCGCCTGGCCGTGGAGAGGACCTCCCACCTCGGGGAGGTCTTCTGCGACCTCATCGAGAGCGGACGCATCAGGGACGTCCTTCTACCCCTGGCGACCCCTTGAGGCGGAGGGACGACGAGGCGACGATGGCCGATCCCAGGCCGTCCGGTGAACGCGAACCTTCGCGGGGCCCCGAGGCCGACCCCCTCGACCTGAAGTCCTGTCGTCTCTGCCCCCGCCGGTGCGCCGTGGACCGCACGGCGGGGGAAAAGGGCTTCTGCGGCCTCGGCGACGGCATCGTCCTGGCGGGGGCCTGGCCCCACTTCGGCGAGGAGCCGCCCATCTCGGGCGAGAGGGGCGCGGGGACCCTCTTCTTCTCCTCCTGCAACCTCCGCTGCCCCTTCTGCCAAAACCACCAGATCAGCCATCGCCCCCGGGGGAAAAACGTCACGGTGGACGAGCTGGCCTCGATCATGCTGGACCTCCAGGAACGGGGCTGTCACAACGTCGAGGCCGTGACCCCCACCCCCCAGATGCCCCTCGTCCTGGCCTCCCTGAGGCGGGCCCGGGAGCGGGGCCTGCGGGTCCCCTTCATCCACAACAACGGCGGCTACGAGGACCCGGCGTTGATCCGCTCCCTCAAGGGGGCCGTGGACATCTACCTGCCCGATCTCAAGTTCGCCTCGGAAGAGAGGTCCGCTTTCTACGCGGGGGTCCGGGACTACCTCCCCCGGGCCGTCGCCGCCATAAGAGAGATGGCCTCCCAGGTCGGCGACCGTCTCGAGACGGACCGCGGCGTGGCCGTCCGCGGCCTCCTGGTCCGCCACCTCGTCCTGCCCGGGGACACGGCCAACAGCCTGGCCGTCCTCAAGATCATCCGCTCCGAGATCTCACCCCGGGTGCCCCTCAGTCTCATGGCCCAGTACAGCCCCGTCGCCGCCGTCCGCGGCCACCCCACCCTCGGCCGGAGGGTCCGGGCGGACGAATACGAAGAGGTCCTGGAGGCGGCCCTCGACATGGGCTTCGAGGAGTTGTATATACAGGCCGTGGACGAGCGGGACCTCGTGCCCGACTTCGACCGGGAAGAACCGTTCGCTTGGTACAGGGGGCAATGAACGATCTCTACGGCCTGGGAAAGATCCTTCTTTTCATCGGCCTGCTGACGGCCGGTCTGGGCCTGGTCCTCCTCCTGGCGGGGAAGATACCGTGGCTGGGCCGCCTCCCCGGCGACATCTATTTCCGGGGCGAGCGATTCACCTTCTACTTCCCCCTGGCGACGAGCCTCGTCATCAGTGTCGTCCTCTCCCTCCTCCTGTGGTTCATAGGCAGGAAGTGACCTAACCCCAGAGGACCAGGCCCGTCTCCATCTTCGAGGCCAACAGGGGGTGATGGGGAAGGACGCGGACGCCGTAACGGTAAGGGCCGTTGGAGGGGACGCGGTACTGGGTGCTGAAGGTGAGGACCCCGCTGGCCTCTTGGGTCTTGACGAGGGGCACCTTTTCCGGTTCGCCGACGAACCCGTCGGGACCGGCGAGGCCGATGACGAGCTCCACGAGGATCTCCTCCTCCCTCAGCTTGCCGGGATCGACGCGGGCGCTCACCGTCAGGGGCTCGTCGACGGTCACCGTCTCCCCGTGGATCCCCTCCACCGAGATCTCCAGGAGCTTCAAGGACGAGAAACGCATGGGGATCTTGGTCTTCCACTCCCCCAGCTCCCTGGCCACGCGGAAGGAATCCCTCGTCTGCTCCGCCTCCCGCCGGGCCGCCGGCTCGTACATCAACCGCAGGTACTCCTCGATCATCCTATCGGTGTTGAAGAAGAAACCGAGGGTCTCCATGGACCGCTTGACCATGGCCAGCCACTTGACGGGGATCCCCGAGGCGTCCCGGTCGTAGTAGAGGGGAATGACGACGTTCTCCAGGAGGTGGTAAAGGGAGAGGGCGTCCTCCCGGTCGACGTCGCCGTTTTCCTCCCGATACCCCCGCCGGACGGGACCGATGGTCCAGCCGTTGGTGCCGTCGTATCCCTCGACCCACCACCCGTCGGAGACGCTGAGGTTGAGGACGCCGTTGATGACGGCCTTCATCCCGCTGGTGCCGCTGGCCTCCAGGGGGCGCCGGGGGTTGTTCAACCATACGTCCACCCCCTGGACGAAGTGGCGGGCGAGGCGGATGTCGTAATTCTCCAGGAAGAAGATCTTCCCCCGGAACCTGTCCTGGCGGCTGAAGGCGATCACCTTCTCGATGAGGGCCTTCCCCATGCCGTCGTTGGGGTGGGCCTTGCCGGCGAAGACGATGTAGACGGGCCGGTGGGGGTTGTTGAGGATCCTCTCGAGACGGTCGGGGTCGGAAAAGATGAGATCGGCCCTCTTGTAGGGCGCGAAGCGTCTCGCGAACCCGATGAGGAGGGCGGCGGGGTTGATCATCGTCAACATCTCGTCCGGCCACGATCCCGCCCAGCCGTATCGGGCCCGGTTCTTGACGAGGTTCTCCTGGATCAGGTCCAGGGTCTTCTGCTTCAGTTCGTAGCGGACGCGCCACAGGGTGGCGTCGGGGATGTCCTGGATCCGCTGCCACCGCTCGGCGTCGTGGAGGTACCGATCCCAGTCCACGCCGAGGTAGGCCTCGAGGAGGGAACGCATCCGCGGGGCGATGAAGGAGGGGAGGTGGACGCCGTTGGTGATGTGACAGATGGGGACATCGGACACGTCGAAACCCTTCCAGACCTCCCGCCACATGTGACGGGCCAACTGTCCGTGGACGAGGCTGACGGCGTTGCTTCTGAAGCTCAGCTTGAAGGCGAGGATGTTCATGTAGAAGGCCTTCTCCTCCGGGCCGTCCCGGCGTCCCAATTCCCAGAACTGGGCCCACGACATGCCCGACCGTTTCACGAAGCCCGAGAAGTAGTGTTCCATCAGTTCCCGGGAGAACCTCTCGTTGCCCGCCTCCACGGGGGTATGGGTCGTGAAGACGGTGCTGCTGCGCACCACCTCGCAGGCCTCCTCGAAGGAGAGGCCCTCCTGTGTCATGAGGTTCTCGATCCTCTCGAAGATGAGGAAGGCGGAATGGCCCTCGTTGATGTGATAGACCCGGGGCTTGATGCCGAGCTTCTTCAGGAGACGGCACCCGCCGATCCCGAGCAGGATCTCCTGCTCGATCCGCGTCTTGGCGTCGGCGGCGTAGAGACGGGCCGTGATCCCCCGGTCCTGGACGGTGTTGCGGGGCACGTCCGAATCGAGGAGGTAGAGGGAGACCCTCCCCACCTTGATCTCCCAGATGTTGGCGTAGAGGGTCCGGCCGGGGAGGTCGATGGCGATCTGGACCTCCTTGCCCCACTCGTCCTGGACGATCCGGACGGGCATGGAGGAGAAGTCGTTTTCGGGATACAACTCGGCCTGGCGGCCCTCGTCGTCGATCACCTGCTGGAAATAACCGTTCTTGTAGAGGAGGCCCACCGCCACGAGGGGGACGGCCAGGTCGCTGGCCGTCTTGAGATAGTCCCCCGAGAGGGTGCCGAGGCCCCCCGAATAGATGGGGATACTCTCGTGGAGGCCGTATTCGGCGGAGAAATAGGCGATGGGCGACGATCGCCTGATCTCGGGGGCGACGGACAGGCGGCGGCGGGGTCCCTTCTCGCCCATGTAGGCGTCGAACTGGCCGAGGATCTGGTTGTAGAGGCCCAGGTAGCTGGGGTTGGAGGCGGCCTCCTTCAGGATCTCCGGGGAAACCGTCTCGAGCATCCGCACGGGGTTGTTGCCCATATTCGACCAGAGCTTCAGGTCGAGGGTGGCGAAGAGGTCCAGGGCCCGGGGGTTCCACGTCCACCAGAGGTTGTAGGCCAACTCCCGCAGACGGGCGATGGGCTCCGGCAGGTTCGCCACGGCGGTGAAGGAGCGGAAATGGGGCTGGGTGGAGACGGAACCGGCGAAGACGTGACGGGTCGTCGCCTTCTCGGGGAGGGCGGTGAGGTTCTGGACCCGGACCTCGGCGATGGTGGCGGCCCTGCCGTAGGCCTCCAGATAGTAGCGGTAGAAATCGGACCAGGAGGCCAGCTGGGCCGCCCGGCGGGCGCTCTTCCTCCGCCGGTCCCGCTCCGCGTCGCTCCAGAGGATAAAATCCTTGAAGATGGCCACGAGGTGATCCTCAATGGAGGCCAGGGGCCGGCCCCGCCGTTTCAGGAGGATCACGCCGCCGGCCTCGCCCTCGCCCGTCGCGCCCTCCACCCAGATGCCGAATCCCGCCTGATCCGTCGTGACCGTCGGGACGCCGTAGGCGGCGCTCTCGAGGGGGGTGTAGCCCCAGGGCTCGTAGTAGGAGGGGAAGACCCCCAGGTCGCAACCGGAGAGGGCCTCGTAATAGGGGAGATTGACGAGGCCGTCGTGGCCGTTGAGATAGGCGGGGATGAAGATGACGCTGATGCGGTTGTTCGGCCCGTTTTTGAGGCCCAGGCGGCTGCAGGCCTGGAGGATGGGGTCGGCCGTCTCGTTTTCCAGGCGGTGGGTACAGATGGGGGCCGAGGCTGAGTCCCACCTGCCCCAGTCGTCCTTCAAGGCCGGGATCAGGTCCAGGTGCCCCCCGAGGACGAACATGTAGGCCAAGACCGGCGCCTCCATCTCCTCCCGGTCGAGGCGGCCCAGGGCGTTGAGGAAGATGTCCATGCCCTTGTTCCGGAACTCGTAGCGGCCGGAGATGGCGACAAGAAGCGTGTCTGGGCTGAACTCCCGCCTGAGGAACCGGGAGGCCGCCGCCAGGAGCCTCTCCCGGGCCTTCAGGGCCGGCCTCCGGTCGGAGGCGAGGTCCGGTATGCCCTCGATGTCGAGACCGTTGGGGGTGATGACGTCGGGACAGCGGCCGAGGAAGTTCTTCGCCTCCGTGGCGGTGATCTCGCTCACCGTCGTGAAGCAGTCGGCCTCACGGGCCGCGGCCGATTCCATGGAGTACTTCGCCGTCACGTTGTGGGCCGCCGCCTCCCGCTGGGGTGCGATCTGGTCCATGACGGCGTAGATGTCCATGCCGCTCCCCGCCAGGGCGCGGCCCAGGACGGTGGCGTGGGTCGTGAAGACCGTCCCCACCTCGGGGAGGTGTTTCTTCAGGTACAGGAGGCCCGCCCCGGTCATCCACTCGTGGAACTGGGCGACGGCCGCGAGGTGGTGGGGCCGGAGGTAGAGGTTGTAGAAGGTCTCGATGACCTCGCCGCAGGCGAAGCTGAACATGACGGGCTCCACGTAGTCCCACCCCCCGGCGATGGAATCGACGCCGAAGACCTCCCAGAGGCGGTAGAGAAGCTGATCCTTGTCGTACTTCCGGCCCGCCCCCACGAGGATGACCTTGGGTTCACCGGGGATCTTCCACCTCCCGAAACGGCAGGGGAGGTCCTTGATGGCCGTGCTCTCCCGCAGGCGGGTCCAGCAGGCCTCGTCGGTCTCCTCAAAATCGGTGTTCGTCTTCAGGTCGGGTCCCAACAGGACGTAGCGGTCGCCGAAGATCTTCGCCGCGTCCCTCACCTTGGTGGAAAGGACCGTGTGGATGCCGCCGATGCGGTTGCACACCTCCCAGCTGACCTCGAAGAGCCAGACCTTCTGAAAATCCTTCATCAAGGCGCCTCCTTGCGGACCTCTCTCGCGAAATCGTCCAAGACGTTCATGTAATTGATATAGGCGTCGTGGGGCGAGGCGTAGGGGTTGAAATACCCGTGGACCTCGCCGTCCCCCCGGCCCTTGGTGGACATGTAGTAGAAATGGTCCGACGTCTGGAGGCGGCGCCACGTCCCGTGGAGGCGGGAATCAAAACGCCCGCCGATGAGGGGCTCCAAGGAGTAAAGGGTCTCCAGGGCGTCCCTCTGCATGGCGTTACCCGCCCAGGCGCTCAGGTCCCGTTCCTGATCCGCCCAGGAGACCAACCGGGGGCAGGGGAGTTCACCCCCGTCGGGGACCAGGCAAGCCGCCTCCCTGATCGTCGCAAACACCCAGTCGTCTCCCTTGAGGACCTCCCCGGGCAGGGCCGCAAGGAAGGCGAAGATCCCCGTCTCTTCCCACTGGTGCTCGCCGAAGGTCTCGTAGTCCATGAAGAGGTTCACCACCCCCCCCTCCGCGCCGGCCCCCCGGATCCAGGCGGCGTACCTCTCGGCCGTCAGGGGGTATCCCTCCCAGTCCCGGCGGGAAAAGCGAAAGGCCACGTCGTCGGACAGGCGGGCGTTCCGCAGGAGGATCCTCATCCGGGGCCTCGCGGCCGGGCGGTAGGGGACGCCGGCGGTGCGACGGCCCAAGAGGTCCGGGGCGCCCTCGGCGAGGATCGCCTCGAAACCCAAATCCCCCGCCGCCGCCGCCACCTCGTCGCTGTAGATCAGCTCCGTGTGGCGGAAGGTGACCGGTCTGTGACCGAAGAGCCTCTCCACCCGCCCGGCGTGGTCCTCCACCTGTCTCACGAACTCCCTCGGGCTGTACACGAAGGCGAGGGAGTGGCTGTCCGTCTCCCCGAGGAACTCCACGGCCCCCGTCCCGGCCAGGGCCCGAAAGCTCTCCAGGACATCGGGACGCCAGAGTTCGAGCTGATCGAGGAGACAGCCCGAGAGGGACAGGGAGAAGCGGAACCGCCCGCCGTGGCCGTCTATGAGGCCCATCAGGAGGTCGTTGGCGGGGAGATAGCACCGCCGGGCGACCCTGTCGAGGAGGCGGCGATTCAGGGCCTCGTCCTCGTAAGGTCCCCCCTTTCCCACCTCGAGGTAGGGGTAGCGCCGGAGGCGGAAGGGCTGATGGGCCTGGAAATAGAGACAGACGGCGGGCATCCGTCACGCCCCCCCTCCCCGGAGCCCTTCCAGGACGGCCATGATCCGCCCGGACGCCGCCTCCCACGTGAGTCCCTTGATTTCCTCCCTTGCCTTCCGCGCCATCTCCCGCCGGAGGGCCGGGTCCCTCAGGAGGTCCACGATCCTTCCCGCCATGGCCGCCGCATCGGAGCAATCGACCTTGACGGCGCTTTCGACGACCTCGGCCACGCCGGAGGTACGGGAGACGCAGACGGGGACGCCGCGGACGAGGGCCTCGAGGGCCGCCAGGCCGAAGGGCTCGGAGACGCTGGGCATCACCAAAAGATCGCTTTCGGAGAGGATCCTCTCCAGGTCCTCCCCCTCGAGAAAACCCGTGAACCGGAACCGCCGGCCGATCTTCAGTTCCGCCACCCTCTCCACCATGCGGGGCAGCAAATCCCCCGTCCCGGCCATGACGAAGGTCACCTCGGGCATCTCCCCCAGGACGCGGGCCGCCGCCTCGACGAAGTACTCCGGGCCCTTCTGGTAGGTGACGCGGCCCAGGAAAAGGACGACCTTCTCTTCCCCTTCCCCGCGGACGGCGGGGAGGGGCCTTGCCGGTTCATCGACGCCGTTGTGGACCACCACGACCTTCTCCTCCGCGATGCCGTGGAGGCGCACGATCCGCTCCTTCGTGTAACGGCTCACGGCGATGACGACATCGGCCGCCTTAAGGCCCTCCCGCTCCACGGCGGCGATCTCGTCGTCGGGGAAGACGCCGCGGTCGTACTCGAGGGAGTGACAGTGAAAGACGTAAGGCCGCCCCTTGAGGCGTTTCACCCTCAGGCAGGCCGGCACGGTCATCCAGTCGTGACCGTAGATGACGTCAAAGTCCTCCCCCTCGACGAGGGCCGCCGCCCGCTCCCCGAATCCCTCGACCTCCGCCATGAGGTCTTCGCCGTAGACGCCGTCCCCGGCGAGGTAGCTCCAACCGGCGGGGCCTGAGGAGGGCCTCCGGCGGCGGTAGGGATGGAGGGACCAACGGCGACGCCCCCCCTCGGCGCGGGGACCCGTCGCGTCGGCCGTCGGCGGGGGTGAGAGGAGGGTGACCCCCGCCGGGGCCTCGTCCCCGGCGACGGTCGGGGCCACGAAGGTGACGCGGCATCCCCGGCGGGCGAGGGCCCCCGTCAAGGCCTGGCACACCCTGCCCAACCCGCCGCTCAGACGCGGCGGGAACTCCCAACCGAACATGAGGACCCTCACGGACCTGCCCTCCCCCCAAGACCAGTTTACACAAAGGATGTGTAACAGAGTCGTCTCCTTTATTCAATCGCCTTGCTTCCCCGTCGTCCCGTCGCCCCCAGGGCGTCGGTGCGCCGGTTACCATCGGGCACGGCGCCGAGGCCTCGATAACATATAACCCCCAGGTCATTCTTCGCCCGTCTTCAGGGGCGGGGAGAAAAAAATGGCGGGGAAAATTTTTTTGAGATCGCTGATTCCTCAATGATTTCAGGTAGTCTACCTACGTCGGCGCGCCGACATACCCCCTCGCCGGACCGTTTTTGATCTAATATAGGACCCATAATATGCTCATAAAAATAACCAAAATTTGCCCCCAAAACGGCCCCTTTCGGCCCGTTTTTCGGGCGGAAAAATTTTTTGGACCAAAACGGCCCGTTTTTCCCCCCGGGGAGAGCAAAACGGGGCAAAACGACCCGTTTTCCCGTGGGGCTCCCCCCGGGGCGGCGAATCGGGCCGAATGGACGATTTTTTCACAATGCCTCCCGGCCCCCGTAGCGAAACGGTCAAAAAAAACCGTTTTCCTGGAGCCCCGGGCCCGGCGACGGCTGAGGTGCGAAACAGGCCCACCCCGTCAGACAACCCCGCTGAAACAAAGGCCAGGCGACAGCCACGCCCGCGGGCGACAACCCCGGGAAAACGACCCGAGGGCCCCGCTTAGCCCTGCACCCCAGGAATCCTTGACAGGCCCCTGGGGTTATGGGTTAAGGGGGTCTTGGCCTCAGGGGCCGCGATCACGATCAGGGGGAGTGTCGGGATGAAGATGAAGACGAAGCTGAAGGGGGTCGTTCTTTTCGCCGTCCTTGCGATGACGGTCTTTCCCCTCGGCGGCGCCGGGGCCGTGACACCCGAGGAGTCCTTCCGCAGGGCCTTCCCCGAGATCAAGGCGGAGAAGATCGTCCCCTCGCCCATCCCCGGGGTCTACGAGATCCGCTTCTCCCGGGGGATCCTCTATTACGACCCGAGCTCCGAGACCATCATCTTCGGCGAGCTGATCACCAAGGGGGGCCGTAACCTGACCCGGGAGAGGCGCCTCGAGCTGATCAGGGAAAGGGCCCGCGAGATCCCCCTGGCCCAGGGGCTGAAGGTGGGCGGGGGGAAGCACCAGGTCATCGAGTTCAGCAACCCCGACTGCTCCTTCTGCCGCAAGGCCTCCCACTACCTCTCCCAGCGCCGGGACCTGACGCGCTATATCTTCTTCCTCCCCTTCAGCGCCAAGACGGAGGAGAAGGTCCGCCACATCCTCTGCGCCCGGGACCGGGCGGGGGCCTACGAGGAGGCCATGAACGGGAAGCTCGACAAGGTCACCCTGAACCTCTGTCGGAGCGCCGATGTGGACGCCCTCATCCGTGTCCACCGGGAGACGGCCGAGAAGCTGGGCATCGAGGCCACGCCGTTTTTCATCATCGACGGGCGGGTGGTGGAGGGGGCGGACATGCCCGCCATCGAGAAGATCCTGAAGGGCCCCTGAGCCCTCAGGGCATGGGGAAGACGTCTGCGCCCCTAGGCGGCGTAAAGCGGAAACGGCCGTCGGGAATACCCGTGTTGACGCGGATGTTCCTCAGACGCAGGACCGTCTCGTTACCGAGGCGGTCGACGAAACGGCAACCCAGGAGGCGGTAGGTCTCTTTCTCCACCGTCACCACCAGCCCCTGAACGCCCAGATCGTCCCTGAGGGGCCTCAGGCGGAGACGGTAATTCCCCTCGCCGTCCCGGGGCCGGTCGGGGTCGAGGGTGACGCCGAAGTCGTCCCTGATGTTCCCCAACCCCCGCAGGAGTCTCACGGGGAGCTGGGACTGGAAGACCCGGTCCGCCTCCTGGACGTAGACGGCCCTGTCGGCCGGTATGTAGAGCCACGCCTTGCGCCCGTCGAGGACGAGCCTCTTCTCCCTCGGTTTCCGGTACTCCCAGAGGATCTTGGCGGGTCTCTTGAAGAAGACCTCCCCCTCCTCCACCTGCCTCCGCCCCAGGGAACGGAGACTCAACTCCTGGGTAAAGGAGGCCCTCAGATCGGCCGTCTCGTCATAGACCCTCTGCATCCCCCCGAGGATTTCCTCCACCCCCGGCGTCTCCGCCGCCGGCAACGGGAGGGGAAGGCAAAGGAGGGAGGAAAGGACCAAAACAACTACTACTATTTTCTTCAGGAACCTCTTCCCCAAGGATCACCCCTTTCCCCCTCCCAGGACGGCCGCCGCACTATCAAAAACCATGCCGGCCCCAAGACCCTCCCTTGAGGGACCCCGAGGCCCCGCAAAGCTCCCCCAAAAAACAGGAAAACAGATAACTTGTTGATATCAAAAAAGAATTCTCCTTGCCCAAGGTCCGGGCAAAAAGATCCTTCCCCCCCGCTTATGGGCACTTAGGACCGCCATCAACAGGTTTGTCCACAGGCCTTTCCACACCTCTGTGCATTGCCCTCCTAAGCCCCCATACTCAAGGGGCTTTCGAAATAATAACAGCTTAACCCCAGATCTTGACCCGCCATCCGAAGGGGTCTTCCTTCTCGCCGTACTGGATCATGAGGATCTCGTTGTAGAGTTTCTCCGTCAGTTCGCCGACCTTGCCGCCGCCGATGACCATCTCCCGGCCCCGCCAGAAGAGTTGGCCGATGGGGGAGACGACGGCGGCCGTCCCCGAGGCGAAGGCCTCCCTCAGGGTCCCCGCGGCGTGGGCCTCGACGACCTCGTCCATGGAGACGGGTCGCTCCGCCACCTTGACCCCCCAGGCCCTGGCCAGGGAGATGACGGAGTCACGGGTGACGCCGGGGAGGATGGTGCCGGAAAGGGGCGGGGTTATGAGCTCGTCGCCGATGAGGAAAAAGATGTTGCTCGTCCCCACCTCCTCCACGTATTTTCGGTGGACGGCGTCGAGCCACAGGACCTGGGTGTAGCCCTTCTCCGTGGCCAGGGCGCTGGCCAGCAGGCTCGCCGCGTAATTGCCGGCGGCCTTGCAGAAACCGATCCCGCCCGGGGCCGCCCGGACGTACTCCTCGACGACATAGATCTTCGTGGGGCTGAAGCCCTCGGGGTAATAGGCCCCGACGGGCCCGACAATGATGAAGAACAGATACTCCTCGGAGGCATGGACGCCCAGGGCCCGCTCCGTGGCGATCATGGTGGGACGGATGTAGAGGGACGTCCCCCGCCCCTTGGGGATCCACTCCCTCTCCAGGACGACGAGTTCCCTCACGGCCTTGAGGAACGTCTCCTCCTCCACGGTGGCCATGCAGAGCCTCCGGGCGGAGTCGTTCATCCGCTTGAGGTTCGCCTCGGGCCGGAAGAGATAGATCTCCCCCCCCTTCCCCCGATAGGCCTTGAGGCCCTCGAAGATCATCTGACCGTAATGGAGGCAGATGGTCGCCGGATCGAGAGAAAGTTCCCGGTAGGGTTCGATCTTGGCGTCGTGCCAACCCCTGCCCTGGGTGTAGTACATACTGAACATGTGATCGGTGAAGATCTTGCCGAAACCGAGGCTCCCCTCGTCGGTGGGTTTCGGTTTCAGGGACCGGGACCGGATGATCTCGATTTCCATGGACAAATACCCCCCTTGAGAAATTTAGTGCCCTGTAACACTAAAGGTTGAGCAAATCAAGGCTGCGGTACTGGACGGCCTCCGCCACGTGGGAGGCCGTGATGGGGCCGCCGCCCGCCAGGTCGGCGATGGTCCTGGCCACCTTCAGGATCCGGGTGCAGGCCCGGGCGCTCAGGCCGAGGCGGTCCATGGCCATCTCCAACAGGCGGGACGACTCGCCGTCGAGGGCGCAGTGTCTCTTGATCTCCCTCTGGCCCATCCGGGCGTTGACGGGGTCTTTCTGGGCGGGAAAGCGCCGCCTCTGGATCTCCCTCGCCGCCCTCACCCTCTCCCTCACGGTCCCTGACGACTCCCGGGCGTAGCGGCCCTCCAGGTCCCCGTACCGGAGGGCCGGGACGGGGATGTGGATATCGATCCGGTCCAGGAGGGGACCGGAGATCCGCCCCCGGTACTGGCGGATCTGGAGGGAGGTGCAGCGGCAGGGCCGGTTCGCATCCCCGTAGTGACCGCAGGGGCAGGGGTTCATGGCCGCCACGAGGAGAAAGCGGGCGGGGTAGGTGACGGTCGTGGCGGAACGGGAGATGGTCACCCGGCCGTCCTCCAGGGGTTGCCTCAGGGCCTCGAGGCAGTTCCGGCGGAACTCGGGCAGCTCGTCGAGGAAGAGGACGCCGTGGTGGGCCAGGCTGATCTCCCCGGGGCGGGGGTTCTGGCCGCCCCCCACCAGCCCCGCGTCGGAGATGGAGTGGTGGGGGTTACGAAAGGGCCTCCGCGCCACGAGGCCCTCGCCCCGTCCCAGGAGGCCCGCGACGGAATAGATCTTCGTCGTCTCCACGGCCTCGGGGAAGGTCATCTCGGGGAGGATGGAGGGCAGGCGCTGGGCCAGCATGGTCTTCCCGCTCCCCGGGGGGCCGATCATGAGGACGTTGTGTCCCCCCGCCGCCGCCACCTCCAGGGCCCGTTTGGCCTGGTCCTGACCGGCTACCTCCGCGAAATCGAAGGGATATTCGACCTCCGGGCCGAAGAGGCCGGCCCGGTCCACCCGCAGGGGCTCGATGGCGGCGCGGCCGGCGAGAAACTCCACGGCCTCCGCGAGGGTGGCGACGGGAAACACCCCGAGACCCTCCACCACCGCCGCCTCGGGGGCGTTGTCCCGGGGGGCGATCATGCCGTCCAAGCCCAGATCCTTCGCCGCAAAGGCGGCCAGGAGGGCCCCCTGTACCCCCTTGACCCCGCCGTCGAGGGAGAGTTCCCCCACGAGGAGATAGCGGCCGAGGCGGGCGGCGTCGATGACGCCCTCGGCGGCGAGGATCCCGGCGGCGATGGGGAGGTCGAAGCCCGTCCCCTCCTTGCGGATGTCCGCCGGGGCGAGGTTGACCGTCACGTGGTGGCGGGGGAAGGAATAGCCGGAATTCTTGACGGCGGCCCGGATGCGGTCCCGGCTCTCCCGGACGGCCGCGTCGGGGAGACCGACGGTGGCGAACTGGGGCAGGCCGGGGGAGGTGTCGATCTCCACGTCCACCCGAAAGGCCTCGATACCGATGACGGCGCAGCTGACGGCCTTGACGATCAAAGGAAGAACCCCCTGGAAACAGAGACGAAACAGACCTTGGGGGTCTTACCCAAAAAAAAGGGGGCGGGCAAGGTTTTTCTCCGGGGCCTTGACGCCCCCGGGGGGGCCGTGTTATGGGTCACCTGTCTGCGAGGGGGGTGGAGATGGGCAGCGGGTCCCTGACCCATATGGACGAAAACGGCAACGCCCGGATGGTGGACGTGACGGACAAGCCCCCTACGGAGCGCTCCGCCGTGGCCCGCGGCCGGGTCCTCATGAGATCCGAGACGATCCGCCTCATCCAGACCGGCTCCATCCCCAAGGGGGACGTCTTTTCCGTGGCCCGCGTCGCCGCCGTCATGGCCGCCAAGAGAACGGCGGACATCATCCCCATGTGTCACCCCCTGTCGATCACGGCGGTGGAGGTATCCTTCGCGGGGGACCCCGGCCGGGGGGTCATCGACATCGAGGCCCGGGTGAAGGCGTGGGGGAAGACGGGGGTGGAGATGGAGGCCCTCACGGCGGTGAGCGCCGCGGCCCTGACGATCTACGACATGTGCAAGGCCGTGGATAAAGACATGACCCTCACGGACATCCGCCTCGTCGCCAAGACGGGCGGCCGCAGCGGCACCTACCGCCGCGGGGGGGAGTGAGAAGGCGCCCCGGCGGACCGCCGCGGGACCTACGATGGAGATCCTTTACCGGTGACGGGAGAAAAGACCTACACCATAAGAAAGTCCTTCCTCATCCCCTTCGGGACGGCCGTGTTCCTCCTGACGGTCCTGACGGTCACGGCCTTCGTCACGGGGGCCTCCCTGGTGGAACGCGCCGTCCTGGTCGTCCTCCTCGCGCCCGCCGCCTTCGTCCTCCGCGAGGCCGTCACGAGGCGCGTCACCGTCGGGGAGAGGGAGATCTCCTTACACCGCCTCTTCCGTCACAAGACCCTGCTGTGGTCCGACATCACCCACGTGGGCTGTCTCCTCCTCCGGGGCAAGGCCTACATCCTCTTGACCACCAAGAAGGGTTTCCACATCATATCCAACGCCTACGAGGGTTTTTCCGACCTCGTGGGTGACATCCTCTCCCACCTCCCCTCCGGCGAGATCGAGGTGGAGGCGGAGGCCAAGAAACAGGCGGAAGAACCGGCACGCAACGTCTCGGACGTCGTCGCCGCGTGGGCGGCCGTGGTGGTCCTGGCCGGGATCATCGTCATCAAATGGGTGTCGTAAAGGTGACTTATGAAGGACAACGGCAACGACAGGGTCTGTTTGGCGGCGTCCCGGCGGGTGCGGGAACCCTCCAGCCCGGAGGAGCTCGTCCGGGCCGTCCTGGACGAAAAGATGGAGGCCATCACCACCGTCCTGTGCAACTCCCACGGCGCCAGGAGCAACCTCTACGAAGACGTCATGGCCATGGTCGAGAGGAGCCTCCTGGCCATCGCCCTCCGGAGAAACGATTTCGTCAAGTGCCGCGCCGCCGACTATCTCGGCATCAACCGCAACACCTTCCAGAAGAAGGTCCTCAAGTACGGCCTGGACAAGGAGGGGCGCTGAGGAGCGGACCATGGCGCCGACGAACCCATCCCCCGGTCTTTCCCCCGCCGCGGTGCGGGGGAGGGGCCGCCGTCACGGTCGTTGACAGGGCCCGTGGGTCCGGGCTGAGGTCCGCCGCCATGCTTTGGGAAAAGATGCTTCGCCTCCTGACGTTCCTTGCCGCCTTCAGGATTTACCTGGGCCGGGACCCCGAAAGGGCCGCCAAGGGGTCCCTCGTCTTCTTCCCCCTGAGACCCTGCGTCCTGTGCTGCGGCATCGCCGGCCTCGTCGCCCTGGGGACGGGAGGGGACCGGGCTGATCCCCGGCCCGACAGCGACCTGGAAAGGGCGGCCCGCCACGCCGCGGAGAGGGACCTCGGGGGCCACCTGGCCGGGGAGTTCCCCCTGGACTCCTACCTGGGCGGGGAGGAGAACCTCCGTCTCCTCGCCAAGTCCCTCCTGGACCTCAAGGGGGAGGGGGTCTTCCGGGAGGTGATGACGGATCCGGGACGCCAAAGGCGTCTCGAGGCGGCCCTGGAATCCCTTCGGGCCCTCCTGGCTCGGGAGGAGGCCTGCCTCGCCGAAAAGGCGGGCCTTTTTACCACCTCCGCCCTGGAGACCGTCAACGGCGCCCTGACGGTCCTGAGGGACACCGTCTGGGGACTCGAAAAGGACATCCTGGAGAACGGCGGGAAGATCGCCGCCCTGGCCGGCGCCGGGAGCCTCGCCGATGTCCCCCCCGCCGCCCTGGGCGTCTACGGGGCCGTGAACCTCCTCCTCAACTGCCTCGACCGCCTGGAGGTGAGGGGACGGGACTCGGCGGGCCTCCACGTCAACATCACCCTCCCCGCGGAGGGGGTCCTCGACGCCGCCCTGACCGCCGGGGAGGGGAAAACGAGGGAGGACTACGAACGGCGGTCGGCCCCGGGGGAGCTCATGAACGCCTCCCTCAGCGCCGCCCCGTCCCCCGGGGGGGGGATGACGGTCTCCTTCACCTACAAGACCTTCTCCGTCATCGGGGCCCTGGGGAGGAACGTGGCCGAGCTGCGGCGGGACATCGGCGAGGATGAGGTGCTCAGAAGGCTCGCCGCCGCCGACCGGACCTTCCTGACCGCCTTCGCCCACACCCGCTGGGCCTCCATGGGGGCCATCACGGAGGAGAACTGCCATCCCGTCAACAACTTCACCCTCGACGGACCCGACGGGATCAAGGATTACCCCCTCTACGGCCGGGGCCCCTGGCGCATCGAGGTCGTCCTGAACGGCGACATCGACAACTACGACGCCCTCCGCCGCCGCCTCGAGGCGGGGAGGGAACTCATCACCCCCGAGGTGACGACGGACACGAAGATCATTCCCCTCTGCATCGAGGAGCACCTCCTTACGGGGTGCGACCTCGCCGAGGCCTTCCGGCGTGCCGTCTCCTCCTTCGAGGGCTCCCACGCCGTGGCCATGACGAGCAACCTGGAACCCGGCCGGGTCTTCCTCGCCCTCCACGGCAGCGGCCAGGCCCTCTACATCGGCCTGGCCCCCGATATGACCCTCTTCGCCTCGGAGCTCTACGGCCTCGTGGAGAAGACGCCCCTCTACATCCCCATGGACGGCGAGAAGGCCTCCCCCGCCGACGCCGCCGTCAAGGGCCAGATCTTCGTCCTCGACGCCCGGCTGGGGGGAGGGGTCGGGGCGCTCCGGGGCCGCTATTACGACGGGACCCCCATCGACGTCGGGGAGGCGGACGTCCGCGTCGCCGAGATCACGACGCGGGACATCGACCGGCGGGGCTTCCCCCACTTCTTCCTGAAGGAGATCTTCGAGGCCCCCCGGTCCGTGAGGAAGACCCTCCAGGGGAGATACCGCCGGGTCGACGGCGGTTCGGCAACCTTCAACATCGGCGAAGACGTCGTCCCCGCCCACCTCAAGGAGGGCCTCGCCTCGGGGCGCATCCGGCGCCTCGTCGTCATCGGCCACGGGACGGCGGCCGTGGCGGGGAAGGCCGTCGCCGAGGGCCTGAGGCGGTACCTCAGGGGGTCGTCCCTCATCGTCGAGGCCAGAGTCGCCTCGGAGCTGAGCGGTTTCATGACGGGGGAAGACCTCTCGGACACCCTCGTCATCCCCATCACCCAGTCGGGGACGACGACGGACACCAACCGGGCCGCCGCCATGGCCCGGGAGGGGGGGGCGACGCTCGTCTCCATCGTCAACCGCCGCCAGTCCGACATCACCGCCCGGTCCCACGGCGTCTTCTACACCAGCGACGGCCGGGATATCGAGATGTCCGTCGCCTCCACGAAGGCCTTCTACTCCCAGGTCGTGGCGGGCCACCTGTTGGGTCTCTTCCTGGCCCGCCTCTTGGGGACCATGGCGGACGGCGAGATCCGGCGGGAGCTCGACAACCTCGAGAGGATCCCCCGGCTGATGGAGACCCTCCTCGAGAGGAGGGGGGTCATCGAGGAGGCGGCCCGGGGCCTGGCCAAGGCCCGGAGGTACTGGGCCGTCGTCGGCAGCGGCCCCAACAAGACGGCGGCCGACGAGATCCGGATCAAGCTCAGCGAGCTCTGCTACCGCACCATCTCGTCGGACGTCATCGAGAACAAGAAGCACATCGACCTGTCCGCCGAGCCCCTCATCATCGTCTGCGCCGCCGGGACCCCCGAGAAGGTCCTGGGGGACGTCGTCAAGGACGTGGCCATCTTCAAGGCCCACCGGGCGGGGGTGATCGTCTTCGCCGACGAGGACGAAGAGCGCTTCCACCACATCGCCGACGCCGTGATCCCCCTGCCCTCCGCCCCGGAGCCCGCCGGCGTCATCCTCAACACCATGGCGGGGCACCTGTGGGGTTACTACGCCGCCCGGTCCATCGACGAGGACGCCCTCTTCCTGAGGGAGTTTAGGGACCACCTGAACAGGGGCGCCGACGGTCCGGGAAGGGTCGCGTCCTTCTACGAGCGCCTGGCGGATCGGGGTTTCCGGAAGATGATCCGCGCCTTCACCGAGGAGCTGAACGCCAAAAGGAGGGAGGGCTGTTTCTCCTGCGCCGGCGTGAACACCGTGGCCGAGATGGTCCTCCTCCTCAAGTACGCCGCCGGCAAGATCCCCCTGGAGGACTTCTGGGCGGACTTCCACGCCTCCGAGGCGACCTCCCCCCTCGACCGCCTGGACGCCTGCCTCGGCCAGGCCATCGACGAGCTGACGAGGCCCATCGACGCCATCCGCCATCAGGCCAAGACGGTCACCGTGGGGACGAGCCGGAAGGTCCACCTCCCCGCCGGTCCCATCTTCGATCTCATCGGGCGCCTCGGCTTCCCGCCCCAGGGCCTGACGAGCAGGAACGTCTCGACCATCGGCAGGATCCAGCCCGCCGTCGCCGCCGTGAGGGGCTACACCCTCTATGAAATCGAGGACCTCGACGGCGACGGCAACCCCACGGACTCGTCCCGGATCCGCATCGCCGACCGCGGGGGGATCGCCCGCGACATGGCCTCGCGGGTCGAGAGGAGGCCCCTGCTGGTGGGGACCAAGAGGACCATCGTCAGCACCCGGCACGTCTACGTCGGCCGGGGCCGCTACGACAACGCCTCCATCGTCGTCGTGCCCATCTTGGGTGAAACGTCCGTCGTCCGCCACCTCCTCCTCGTCCACGTCCTCTTCCAGGAGGACCTCTCCGTGGGGGAAAGGATCGCCGTCCTCGGTTACAAGCTCAACGACATCAGGAACATGATCAACGAGTACAACCTGACGTGGGACGACGCCTACCTGGCGGACCTCTCCGTCTCGGACCTCCTGAGCGAACCGGCGGAGATCATCGTCGAGCGGATCAAGGGCATCATCAACGGCAAAGGGTAACGAAGAAAAAGGGGGGTCACAGGGGATCATGAAAAAGACCAAATTCATCTTCGTGACGGGCGGCGTCCTTTCCTCCCTCGGCAAGGGTCTGGCGGCGGCCTCCCTCGCCGCCCTCCTGGAGAGCAGGGGCCTGCGGGTGACGAACCAGAAGCTCGATCCCTACATCAACGTCGACCCGGGGACCATGAGCCCCTTCCAGCACGGCGAGGTCTTCGTGACGGACGACGGCGCCGAGACGGACCTGGACCTGGGCCATTACGAACGCTTCACCTCCACGAGGATGAAGAGGACCAACAACCTCACGACGGGCCAGGTCTATTTCTCCGTCATCTCCAAGGAGAGGCGGGGCGACTACCTCGGCAAGACGGTCCAGGTCATCCCCCACATCACCAACGAGATCAAGGATTTCATCCGCCAGAACGCCGAGGGTTTCGACGTGGCCATCGTGGAGATCGGCGGCACCGTCGGGGATATCGAGAGCCTCCCCTTCCTGGAGGCCGTGCGTCAGTTCCGCAACGAGGTGGGGCGGCAGAACGCCATCTTCATCCACCTCACCTGGGTGCCCTTCATCAAGACGGCCGGGGAGGTGAAGACGAAGCCGACGCAGCACAGCGTCAAGGCCCTCAGGGAGATCGGCATCCAGCCGGACATCCTCCTCTGCCGCACGGAGAACACCCTCTCCGAGGAGATCAAGGCCAAGATCGCCCTCTTCTGCAACGTGGAGATCGAGGCGGTCTTCACGGCCAAGGACGTCGCCTGCATCTACGAGGTGCCCCTGAACTTCCACAAGGAGGGGGTGGACGAGAAGATCGTCGATCTCCTCAACATCTGGACGGGGCGTCCCCACCTCGAGGCCTGGGAGGGCGTGGTCCACCGGGTGGTCCAACCGTCCAAGGAGGTCTCCATCGCCATCGTGGGCAAGTACGTCAACCTCACGGACTCGTACAAGAGCCTCAACGAGGCCCTCGTCCACGGCGGCATCGCCAACGACTGCCGGGTCAACCTGAGGTTCGTCGACTCGGAGAAGATCGAGAAGGACGGCCTCACCCACCAGCTGGACGGGGCGGACGGGATCCTCATCCCCGGCGGGTTCGGGGAGCGGGGGATCGAGGGGATGATCCAGGCGGCCCGCCACGCCCGGGAAAGGGGCGTCCCCTTCTTCGGGATCTGCCTGGGCATGCAGATGGCCGTCGTGGAGTTCGCCCGCCACGTCTGCGGCCTTATGGGGGCCAACAGTTCCGAGTTCGACCCCACGACCCCCCACCCCGTCATCGACCTCCTCCCGGAACAGAAGACGATCACGGACAAGGGGGCCACCATGCGCCTGGGGGCCTACCCCTGCGATATCACGTCCCCTTCCCTGGCCATGGAGGCCTACGGGGCGCCGCGGATCTCCGAGCGGCACCGGCACCGCTACGAGTTCAACAACGCCTACCGGGAGGCCCTCACGGCCGCCGGCCTGGCCGTCACCGGTTCCTCCCCCGACGGGCGCCTCGTGGAGATCGTGGAGCTACCGAATCACCCCTGGTTCCTGGGCTGCCAGTTCCACCCCGAGTTCAAGTCCCGGCCGACGGAACCCCACCCCCTCTTCACCAGGTTCATCGCCGCCGCCCTCCTTCACAAGAAGGGGCGGTCGGGCTGAGGGGCGCCCCCGGAGGCGGGGGTCACGGTAAAGACGTGGAAAGACCAGGGGCCCAGGTCCACGAAGAGGCCACAGGCGTCCATCTCGTCCCCGTCCCGCTCGTAGCGGGCCCCCGTCAGGGGGTCCCGAAGGACCCAGGACCTCCCCCCCAGCCCCCCCCACGGCCAGGTCACGAGGGCCTGGGAGGGCCTGGCGGTGTAATTGACGATGACCCAGAGACGACGGGGGGGCGAATCCCAGGCCCAGGCCGTGATGTTGCGCCACGAGTCGTTGTCCGGCCAGCCCCGGACGGGGCAGAGGGACCAGGAGGCGTCCGGGGGGAGGGAGGAGACGAGATCCACCAGGCGCCCGTAGAAGGCCTCCAGGTCCCCGTCGGGGGGCTCGGGGGGACGCCGGCCGAGGAAGACGGGCAGGCGGACCTTCCGGCCCGTGAACTGGCCCTCGTGGAAGAGCCTGGAGCCCGGCAGGGTGTAGGCGAGGATCGCCGCCGCCCGCAGGCGCTCCGGGGGGAACAGGGCGGCCGCCCGCTGTTCGTCGTGATTCTCCAGAAAGCGCAGGAGGCCTTCCTGCCGGGCGGCCACGGCGGCGAGACGGTCCCGGAACCACCAGGGGTCCCCCGCCGCCAGGGCGTCGTAGAGGGGCTTGTCGTAGGCGAGGGAGAAGCCCTGGTCCAAGAGGGTCTCCTCCCAGCCCCCGTAGGCCTCGGCGATCAAAAGGAAATCGGGACGGGCGGCCTTTAAGGGGGGGAGGACCTCCTCCCAGAAATCCCTCGCCGGCCCATGGCCCGCCCTCTCCCCCCAGGTCTCGGCGAAGACCCTGTTCAGGAGGAGATGGGCCATGTCGCACCGCAGGCCGTCGCAGAGGGCCGTCATCCCCGAGAGGAGGGAGGCGGCCCGGCGGCGCCAGTGGGGGGAGAAGGCGTTGAGCTGCAGGACGTCCGGCCAGGGAGGGTAGTGGGGGTCCCGGCCGCGGGCGAAGACCCCGCGGGGCGTCGCGAGGAAGGCCGCCGGGTCCCTTTGGAGATCCCCCTCGTCGCCGGGGAGGAAACAACGGGGGTCCTCGTCCAGGAGGGGGGAGTCGGGGGCCAGGTGATTGGGGACGAAATCGAGGATGAGGCGCACCCCCCGGTCCTTGAGGGCGTCGCGGGCCGCCGCGAGGCCCTCGTTCCCCCCCAGGTCCGGGTCGACGTCGTAGCGGCGCACGCAGTAGGGCGAGGCGACCACGTCCCCTTCCTCGAGGCCGCCTAGGACCTCCTCGAGGCGGGACCTCAGGGATCCGTCCCCCAGGGCGATCTCCCTGCCCAGGGGGCTCCTCTCCCACACCCCCATGAGCCACAGGGCGTCGACGCCGGCCGGGACGAGTTCGTCCCAGTCGCCGGCGGAGACGTCGGCCAGGGTGACCCGGCGGCCCCGCCGCTCCCCCAGCTCCCTCAGCCAGATAAGGGTGTTGACCTCGTAGATGACCAGGCCCCGGCGTTTCAAACCCTCCCTTGTCTCCCCTTCCCCCATGGGCTATAATGTACCTCCATGTCCGGCATCCGTCTCCACATGAGCAACCGTCTCGAGACCCTCATGGACGCCCTCGCGGAGGTCCTGAGGGAGCCCCTTTCCCACCCCCTCGCCCGGGAGATCGTCGTCGTCCAGAGCCGGGGCATGGAGACGTGGATAAACATGGAACTGGCGAAGAGGCACGGCATCGCCGCCAATATCTCCTACCCCTACCCCGTCGCCTTCGTCCGGGGGATCCTCCTGCCGGACGAAGGGGGGGCCCAGGGCTCCCCCTACGATCCCCCCTCCCTGGCGTGGCGCATCATGGCCCTCCTGCCCCCCCTCCTGGGGGAGCCGGCCTTCGCCGAGGTCCAGGCCTATCTTGACAGAAAAACCTCCGATATCAAGACCTATCAGTTCGCCTGGCGGATGGCGGACCTCTTTGACCTCTACCTCCTCTTTCGGCCCGACATGGTGGCCCGTTGGGAGGAGGGGCGCGACGACCACTGGCAGGCCGTCCTCTGGCGGCGGATCGTCGCCGCCTGGGGCCCTCGGCACCGCCTGGCCCTCTACGAATCCTGGCGCCGCCTCGCCGTGAAGCCCCCTCTGCCCGAGAGGGTCTCCTTCTTCGGCGTCTCGGCCCTCCCGCCCTTCCACCTCTCCTTCCTGAGGGACCTCGGCTCGGAGATCGACGTCCACCTCTTCATCGTGAACCCCTCCCGGCACTACTGGGGTGACATCCTCCCCGCCTCGGACATCGCCCGGCGGGTCTACGGGTCCCCGGGCGCGGCGGCCCCCGAGGACCTCCACTACACCGAGGGCAACCGCCTCCTCGCCTCCCTGGGGAAGGTGGGCCGGGAGTTCCTCGATCACCTCTATCAACTCCCCCTGGGGGAGGAGAACCAGGTATTCGTCACGCCGGCCGAGGACACGATCCTGGGGGCCCTCCAGGCGGACATCCTCGATTTGAGGGATCGTGCCGCCCCCGCCGGGGAGGAGCGCGGCGCCGACGATTCCCTCCGGGTCGCCGTCTGCCACGGCGCCCTGAGGGAGGTGGAGGTCCTCCACGACTTCATCCTCCATCGCCTCGCCCGGGACCCCGACCTGAAGCCCGGGGATTTCCTCGTCGCCGCCCCCGACATGGGTCCCTACGCCCCCCTCGTGGAGGCCGTCTTCTCCCGCCCCCCCGGCGACCCCCGGCGCATCCCCTACGCCGTCGTCGGCGGGACAAACGCCCGGACGAGCCCCGTCCTCAACGCCTTCTTCCGTATCCTGGACCTCACGGGGGGGCGCCGGGAGGCGCCGGCCGTCCTGGACATCCTCGCCTCGCCCCCCGTCCGGTCGCGGTTCGACCTCGGCGAGGAGGACCTCGAGACGATCGTCTCCTGGGTCCGCGAGACGGCCGTCCGCTGGGGGATCGACGGGGAGGACAAGAAGCGGCACGATCTTCCGCCCGTCGAGGAGAACACCTGGCGGGCGGGGATCGAGAGGATGCTCATGGGTTACGCCATGTCCCCCGAGGACGACGGGACCCTCTGTCTGGGGATCCTCCCCTTCACGGGGATCGAGGGCGAAAGGGGGGACCTGTTGGGGAGGTTTTTGACCTTCGTGAAGGACCTCTTCGCCGTCGTCGCCGACCTGGAGGGGAAAAGGGACCTCGCCTCCTGGTCGGACCTCTTCCTGGGGATCCTCGAGACCTTCTTCCGGGCCGACGGGGAGGGGGATCACGACCTCCGGTCCCTCCGCCGGGCCGTCGAGGACCTGGGGTCCCTGAAAGAGAAGGCCGCCTACGGCGGGGAGGTCGATCTCGCCACGGTGAGGGCCCACCTCAGAAACACCCTCGAGGGGACAGGCGGCGGGGGTCTCGCCGTCGGGGGCGTCACCTTCGCCTCCCTCCTCGACGTGCGCGGCATCCCCTTCCGTGTCGTCTGCCTCCTCGGGATGAACTTCGACGACTTCCCCCGCCGCTCGCCCCCCCTCGACTTCGACCTGAGGGCCCACGATCCGCGGCCCGGCGACCGGGCGCGGCGGGACGACGACCGCTACCTCTTCCTCGAGGCCCTCCTGTCGGCCCGCCGGACCCTCTACATCAGCTACGTCGGCCGGGACATCAAGGACAACAGCCCCATCCCCCCCAGCGTCGTCGTCAGCGACCTCCTGGACGCCGTGGAGGAGTCCTTCGGCGCGGCCGCCCGGGAGGGGATCGTCACCGTCCACCCCCTCCAGGCCTTCGATCCGGCCTATTTCACCGGCGAAGGCCCCCTCTTCTCCTACGCCGAGGAAAACTGCCGGGCCGCCCGGAGGCTCACCGAGCCCGCCGGGGGCGAGGCCCCGGTGCCCCTTGCCGTCACCCCGGCACAAGACCCGCTCCCCGTCGAGGCGACACCCGAAGACCTCTTCCGGTTCTTCGCCCACCCCGTGCGGTACTTCCTCAACCGCCGCCTGGGTGTCTTCCTCGAAGACGAGGAGACGCCCGAAGACGAGGAGACCTTCGCCCCCGATACCCTGGGGCGCTACCTCCTCCTGGAAGAGGTCCTCAGGGCCGTCCTGGAGGGGAAGGGGCGGGAAGAGACGGGGAGGCTCTTGAGGGCCAGGGGAAGTCTGCCCCACGGGGCGCCGGGAGACGCCTACCTCTGCCTCCTCCACAAAGAGGCTTCGGCCCTCGCCCGGCGGATCCGCCGCTACACCCGCGGGGAGGCCCCTCTGACGCGGGAGATCGACCTGACCGTGGGGGGGTTTCACCTCGTCGGGAGGATCGAGGGGATCCACGAAGGGGCCCTGGTGAGATGGAAGGGGGCCCGGAGGTCGGCCCGGCATCTCCTGGAGGGATGGATCGCCCATCTCCTCGTCAACCTGGCGGAGGGGGGCTTGGGAAGGGCGACCGTCTTGGTCCTCAAAGACGGCGATCATCGCTTCCGCCCCTGCCCGGCGGCGCGGGACGTCCTGGAAGGCCTCCTGGAGGTCTTCCGGGAGGGGCACGCCCGGGCCCTCCCCCTCTTCCCCCGCACCTCCCTGAGATACGCCCAACTGCGACAACAGGGCCTCGAAGAGTCAACGGCCCTCCTGAAGGCCCGGGACGCGGAGTGGAACCATTACCGCCACCCCGAGGCGGAGGATGCCTACCTGAGTCTCTGCTTCGGGACCTTCGACCCCTTCGGCCCCGACTTCGGCCGCCTCGCCGAGGCGGTCTTCCTCCCCCTGCTGGAACATGGAGAGTAGAAACGAAGGCATGAAAACGGACCTCTTCGACCCCCTCTCCTGCCCCCTGGCGGGCCCGACCCTCATCGAGGCCAGCGCCGGGACGGGGAAGACCTACGCCATCACGGGCCTCTTCCTCCGCCTCCTCCTCGAGGCCCGCCTCCCCGTCTCCCGGATCCTCGTGGTGACCTTCACCGTGGCGGCCACGGCGGAGCTGCGGGACCGCGTCCGCCGCCAGTTGAGGGCGGCCCTCGCCGCCTTCGGCGGCCGCCGGGTGGAAGACCCGTTCTTGAGGGCCCTGGCGTCGAACCACCCCCGGCCTGGGGAGGCCGTCGACCTCCTGACGGCGGCCGTGCGGAATTTCGACGAGGCCCCCATCTACACCATCCACGGTTTCTGCGCCCGGGTCCTGATGGAACACGCCTTCGACAGCGGCGGCCTCTTCGAAAACCGGATGATGACGGACGACGGACAACTCCGGGGCGAGGTCGTCCGGGATTTCTGGCGCCGGACCTTCTACGACGCCCCCCTGGAGGCGGCCTCCTGGGCCCTGAAGAAGGATCTGACCGTCGAGACCCTCGAGGGGATCTTAAAGGGGCGTCTCTACGACCCCGCCCTCGTCGTCCTCCCCCGGACCCCCGCCGGGGATCTCGCGGGGCCCCTGGAGGCCTTCCGCCGGGCCCTCCGGGACGTTGAGGATCAATGGCGCCGGGACGGCGACGGGATACGCGCCCTCCTTTTCAGCGACAGCATCGCCAGAAACCGGATCAGAGACCCCGAGGCCCTCCTGACGGCCCTGGAGGACTACCTGGCGGGTCCGCCCCTCCCCGTCCCGGGAGAAGTGGCCAAGCTCTCCGATGAATACCTCAAGACGGCCGTCAAGAAGGGCCGCGCCCCCCTCGCCCACCCCTTCTTCGCGGCCTGCGGCCGCCTCATAGCCGCCGCGGGGGACCTCGAGGCGGCCGTGGCGGGATGGGCCGTCAAGGTCAAGCGGGACCTCGTGACCCTCGGCGGCGAGGAGCTCAAGAGGCGCAAGGAACAGGAGGGGCTCCTGGGTTTCGACGACCTCGTGACGAATCTCCACGACGCCCTCCGGGGTGTCCGGGGGGACGACCTCGCCGCCAAGCTCCGGGGGCGTTACGGGGCCGCCCTCATCGACGAATTCCAGGACACGGACCCCCTCCAGTACGCCATCTTCGAGGCGATCTTCGGCGGGGGGAAGGTCCCCCTCTTCCTCATCGGGGACGCCAAGCAGGCGATCTACGGTTTCCGGGGGGCCGACATCTTCGCCTATCTCAAGGCCGCCCGGGACTGCACGGCCCGCTACACCCTCGAGACGAACTGGCGGTCCGAGGGGGGCCTCGTGGCGGCCGTCAACCACCTGTTCTCCCTGAGGGGGAGGCCCTTCCTCCTCGACGAGATCCCCTTCGCCGCCACCAAACCGGCCGACGAGGAGAAACGGGCCTGCCTGACCGTCGGCGGGAGGCGCGTGCCCCCCCTCGTGATTTGGCACTACACCAAGGCCCTCCTCGAGGGTCACCTGGCCGCCGGCAACAAGGAGAAGGCGGCGGACCTCGTCGCCCGGGACACGGCCCGGGAGATCGCCGGCCTCGTCGCCCGGGGGAGGGCCGGGGAGATCCTGATCGGGGGTGAGCCCCTCACGGCGGGGGACATAGCCGTCCTCGTCAGGACGAACCGGGAGGCCCGCCTCGTCCAGGGGGCCCTGCGGGAGGCGAAGGTGCCGGCCATCCTCCACAGCACGGGGAACCTCTTCGAGACGAAGGAGGCCCAGGAGATGGAGCGGCTCCTCAGGGGCGTCGCCGAACCGTCGGACGGGAGGAGGTTCCGGGCGGCCCGGGCGACGGCCCTGATGGGTTTCGACCCCGCGGCGCCGGAGGCCGGCGAAGACGAGGTCCGACAGCGTTTCTTCTCCTACCAAGACCTCTGGGCCCGCCGGGGCTTCCTCGTCATGTTCCGACGCCTCCTCGACGGCGAGGGGGTGAGGGAGAGACTCCTTGCCTACCCCGACGGCGAGCGGCGCCTCACCAACACCCTCCACCTGATGGAGGCCCTCCACTCCCGGGAACGGGAATACGCCCTGGGGATGAGGGGCCTCATCAAGTGGCTCGCCGCGGCCCGCCGGGGGGAGGCGGAAGGGGGCGAGGAGAAAGAGCTCCGCCTCGAGAGCGACGCCCGGGCCGTGCGCATCGTCACGGTCCACAAGAGCAAGGGCCTCGAGTACCCCGTCGTCTTCTGCCCCTTCGCCTGGACGACCTTCGACGACCGCGGCGGGCCCTTCCTGTACCACGATCCCGATAACGCCTGGCGCCCCACCCTCGTCCTCGCCGAAACCCCCGAGGCGGACCGGGAGGCCGCCGCGAGGGAGTCCCTGGCCGAGGCGGTGCGCCTCTTCTACGTCGCCGTGACCCGGGCCCGTCACCGCGCCTACGTCGCCTGGGGGCCCTTCCCCAAGGCAAAGGCCTCGGCCGTGGCCTATCTCCTCCACGGCCGGGACGACGGGTCCGTCCCCGAGGAGCTGACGGACGAGATCGTCCAAGAAGACCTCCTGAGGCTCGCCGCGGCGGCGCAGGGGACCATCGTCGTCGAGACGCCGCCCCCTGCGCCCCCCCCGGCGGCCGCCCCCGGCACGGCGGGGGAGGAGAGGGATCTGGCGTGCCTCACCTTCCCGCGCCGCCTGGACGAAAGGAGGGCCCTGAGCAGCTTCTCCTCCCTCGTCTCCCCCGCCGTCGGGACGGGGGACGACGACCCGCCGCCGGAGACCCCCGAGGGGGACGAGGCGGTCCCCCACGGGGAGACGATCCCGGGCGGGACCCCCTCGCCCCTCACCCTGCCCCGGGGGGCCAGGACGGGCAACCTGATCCACGACGTCCTCCAGGAGACGGATTTCCCGGCGGTGCGGGAGGAGGCGACGGAGGGGATGATCGCCGGAAAACTCCGTCGGCACGGTTTCGACGCCCTCTGGCTGCCGGCGGTGCGCGACTGCGTCCGCCGCGCCGCCGCGGCGCCCCTGACGGCCGGCGGCCGGACCTTCCGCCTCGAGGAGGTGCCGCGGGAGGAAACGGTGAGGGAGATGGCCTTTCTCTTCCCCACGGGCCTTTTGACCCCCGAGGGGCTGACGGATTTCTTCCTCGCCCGGGGCCTGCCCCGGCCGGCCTTCCCCCCCTCCGAGGGCTTCATGAAGGGCTACATCGACCTGGTCTTCCGCCACGAGGGTCGTTTCTTCATCCTCGACTGGAAGACGAACTTCCTCGGTTTCTCCGCCTCCGACTACGCCCCGGAGAACCTCGAGGGGTACATGGAGGCCGAGGGTTACACCCTCCAGTACCTCATCTACACCCTGGCCCTCCACCGTTACCTCGCCCGGCGCCTGAGGGACTACGACTACGACCGGCACTTCGGCGCCGTGTTCTGGGTGTTCATCCGGGGCCTCGACCCCGGCCTGCCGGGCCACGGCATCTTCACCCGCCGGCCGGGGCGGGGGGAGATCCGCGAGCTGGAAGAGAGGTTCCTCCGTCATGACCTCTGAGATCTTCGACGACCTCCTCCGGGGGGGCGTGATCTCCGATCTCGACTATCACTTCGCCCGCTTCGTGGCCGCCCGGGACCCGGAAGGGGGGATCCTCCCGGGACTCGCCGCCGCCCTCGTCAGCCGGTCCCGGGCCGAGGGTCACGTCTGCATCGACCTGCGCCAGTGGGCCGAAGGGGGCGTCCGCCATTTACCGGCCCTCCCCCTCCCCTCCGCCGACGCCTGGCGCCGGGCCCTCGCCGCCAGCCCCGTCGTCGGGGCCCCCGGCGAGAAGAGACCCCTGTGCCTCGACGGCTGGCGTCTCTACCTGCGGCGTTACTGGGACTACGAGAGAAAGGTCGCCGAGGGGCTCCTGGCCATGGCCCTAGACGGGACCGGGCGCCTCGGATCAGAGAAGTTGAAGGGGCTTATCGGGACCGTCTTCTCCGACGGGGAGCGGCGCATCGCCGCCTTCGCCGCCGCCCGCCGGCGCCTCGTCGTCGTCACGGGGGGTCCGGGGACGGGCAAGACGACGACGGCCGCCGGGATCCTGGAGGTCCTGATCGGCCTCGCGCCCCCGGGACAGAGGGTGGCCCTGGCGGCCCCGACGGGGAAGGCCTCCGTCCGCCTCCAGGAGGTCGTGAAGGGGTTCCGGCCGTCCACCGTCCCCGTCGAGGTCTTCGAGAGGGCCATGCCCGAAGGGGCCGTCACCATCCACCGCCTCCTCGGGGCCGGGCGCGGGGGGGGCTCCTTCCGTTTTCACCGGGCCAATCCCCTCCCCCACACCATCGTCGTCGTCGACGAGGCCTCCATGGTGGATCTGGCCCTCTTCAGCCGCCTCCTCGACGCCCTGGGACCGGGGGCCCGCCTCATCCTCTTGGGCGACAAGGATCAGCTCGCCTCCGTCGAGGCCGGTTCCGTCCTGGGGGACATCTGCAACATCGGCGCCCGGAGGTCCTACTCCGCCGCCTTCAGGAGGGAATGCCTCCTCGGGACGGGCCGGGAGCCCGGCGGCGACACGAAGGAAGACGAGGGCGTCTGGGACTGCATCGTCGAGTTGACCAAGAGCCGCCGCTTCCGGGAGGGAGGGGGCATCGGCGAGCTGGGGCGGCTGATAAACCTGGGGAAGGCAAGAGAGGCCCTCGACCTGGCCAAGGGCGACCCCACCGGGGCCGTGTCGTGGAGGGATCTCCCGCCCGAGGGTGATCTGGCGGCGGCCCTGCGCGAGTGGCTCCTGGCCCGCCACGGGGGGATACCCGCCTCCACGGACCCCGAGGCCCTCGGGGCCTTCCTCAACCGCCACCGCGTCCTCGCCGTCACCCGGGAGGGACCCTACGGCGTGTACCGCCTCAACGTCGTCATCGAGACCCTCCTCTTCCGGCACGGCCTCGTGCGGGGCCGCCGGGGCGAGTGGTACCCGGGCCGCATCGTCCTGATCACCCAAAACGATTACACCCTGGGCCTCTTCAACGGCGACGTGGGTATCGCCCTGGAGGGGCCGGACGGATCGGGGCCGGGCGTCTATTTCCCCTCCCCCGACGGGACCCTGCGGCGCATCCCGCCCCTGCGCCTC